>CENJ01174110.1_pt1 | contig 22535 bp, 26 predicted proteins | sample 356161 | NCBI WGS metagenome assembly CENJ01 (sample SAMEA2619531, study PRJEB7988) | marine metagenome | biome: marine biome (ENVO:00000447); feature: surface water layer (ENVO:00002042); material: "saline water (ENVO:00002010), including plankton (ENVO:xxxxxxxx)" | depth 5 m
ATAAAAATTGGTCCTTTTGACTCCCACTGATTTTGATTTGGTATATGAAAGTTTTTTATATCTTGTGATGCAACTAAATAAGAAGGAATATCCCACTCTATAGTTTCGTAATTAAGCAGCTCGTTTTGAGTAATCATAAGAACAACTAATAAGAAAAGATAATTTATATATCTAATAAGAACATTTTGAATGTTTGTATTCATAATCAAACTGAAAAGTATAATTTATCAAAGACTACAAGTAATAAGATAAAGAGAGCAGTACTGAAAGTAAGTTTATTAGAGAAAGTTAGTAATACATAACTCAATTGAAAAATACTTACAAAAAGAAGTCCAATAGTCAAAATTTTTAATTGTTCAGTTCTCATATTTGAATTTTCAAATTAATTTAGTCATTTATATTTGATATATTGCTTTTCTTCCATGATTTCTGAACCAAATGTTTTATTAATTAACTTTTTTTGTTCAAAACGTTCATCATTTACAATATAAACACTTCTTGCAAGCTGAATAAACTCATCGTTAAAATCTTTGTTTGCTTCAAGAATTCTTATTTCATCCTCAATTTCCCACAGTTTTTTATTTATTTCAATTAATTGAGTGTACAAATTGTCATATTCTTCTTCATAATTTTGCTTTATTGCATCAGATAATTTTTTTAGAATATTTAATTCATGCTCAACATTTTCTAATTTATTTTTATCAGTTATTTTTTCTTTTTTAATTTCAAGAATAGAAAGTTTATCTAGTAACTCACCATATGATATTGGGATTTCAATATTCATATTTTATATGATACCAATCTTTTCTTAATTCAATAGAAGCTCCAAATAAATCATGAAAATATAATTTGGCCTTTGTCTTTGATCTTTCAACTAGATTAAGGAAACTACTATCAACACAATGAATTTCTCTAGCCTTTTCGATAAGTCTAGTGTAAAAAAAGAGATTGTTAAAAATATCACTTTCTTTTGTAACGTAAATTGCAGAACCGTTTATTCCTTTTAAATCAAAGCTTCCTTTTGAAGATTCATTATGAATTAAAGATAAACGATTTGAGTCTTGTATCTTATAAAAATTTAATAAATGAGCTTCAAGTTTTTTCTCCATATCTAAATTTCTTGGAAAGTAAAAATTTCTAAATGATTTAGAGTAAGGAATTTTGAGTTGTTTATAGAATGCTAAATTGAATGGAGTTTTTTTAACATTTTCAAAACCAATATTTAAAATATCAATTTCTAATTTGCTAGCAAAATTTTCAAGAAATTCTATCTTGTCATTTTCAAACATAATTACTTTTACATTTTCTGAATTAGAATACAAAAATTTTATGACATCATAAATTTTTGAGTCAACGGGCAAATATATTTTTTTAAATTCTGATGATATCTTATTTACCAGTCCATTTAATATTATTTGATCACCAAGACCTGTATGTGTTTTCAAAATAACAGATTCAGATTTTATATCTTGTAATTTATTTACTGAATTTTGAATTTTTGTAAGGTAATAATTTTTTTCATTAATTTTCTCATGGTTAAGGTTTTCCATAATGATTTAATCTTAAATACATTTTCTCATTTTTGATTTAATATTCCTTTAAAAAAATTAGTTAGTATATGTGAAAAGGTATTTATAGATGTTTCAATTATTAAGGATAAAACAGTGGAGCAAGAATTTAATTATCTTTGTTGTTATGTTTGCGTCCAACGAGATTAATCAGCAAAATGTTGCAACACTAAGTATTTTATTTTTTGGATTTTCTTTAATTGTATCCTCTTCATATATATTTAATGATATTGTGGACATTGATTCAGACATAAATCATCCAACGAAGAAAATGAGACCCATAGCTTCCGGTAAAATATCAAAAAATATGGCGATATTTGTGATGGTTTTTCTGATCCTTGTCGGTCATGTTATAGTCATTAACCTAAATGTTCAGCTTTTAATATTTACGTCAATATATTTAATTTTTACTTTACTTTATACAACAAAATTAAAGTACATTAAATATGCAGATTTAATAAATATTACTTCTTTGTTTTTGGTAAGACTTATATTGGGCGGAGTTGCATTAAATATTGATGTCTCAACACCTTTATACTTTTTTGTGTTTTTTTCAAGCTTAGGAATAGTTTCAGCTAAAAAATATTCAATTCTTAAAAATGATTATATTTTGGACTCTAAAGTAAAAAAATTTTTGAGCAATAACTACAAAGATATTGAATTGAAAAATACAATGGAATGGTCTTTTCTAATATCATGTATAACGTATTTAATATGGATATTCACTGAGAAAATAAATGCAATCAACTTATATGGAATATTTTTGTTACTAAGCTCATTGTTTTCATATATGTTTTTTATTTACTATTTTAGAAAAGAGACTATTCAAGCAAAAACTGAAGAAATTGTGGAGGTAATATTAACAAATAAAAATATCTTATTATCTTTAATTTTCTTTGGTTTATCCTTTTTTATAGGGAGTTTATGAAAAAATGAATTTTAAAAACTTCGCACTTGTTGGTGCATCATCAGAAGTAGCTATAGAATTTTCAAAATTATTACATAAGAAAAAATTAAATCAAATATTAGTAACTTCAAATAAAAATCTCAGATCGGAAAATATTAATAGTCTTTTAGTTAAAGATTATTTGGATGAAGTTAGAGAAATTGGTGATTTTTTAAAAGATTATGATAATTTGGTTGTCATTTTTTTTAATGGTTATTTAGCTGAAAATAGAGATTTAAAAATTCCTACATATGAAGAAATTAAAAAGACACAAGAGATAAATTTTTTAGTACCCTACTTTTTAACATCTATATTAAAAAATAATCTTCCTCATAAAACAAAATTTATTTTCATGTCCTCGATGGCTGCTACAAAGCTTAGGTATAAAAACTATATATATGGCATGACCAAAAGAAATCTTGAAAACTCAATTAAAAAATTGAATCTCCAAGATTATTTAATATTTAGATTTGGAAAAATTACAACAAAAATGTCTGAAGGTCATAAAAATCCCCCTTTTATGGTATCAGCTGAAGAAGCTTCAAGAATAATATTTAGCAACCTGAATAAGAAAAAAATATTTTATCCAAGAATTGGATTGAAAATAATAGCTGGAGTATTAAAAATTACTCCTCAAAAATTGATTGACTTATTAAAGTATTAAAAAGATGAGGTACATAATTTAATGAAGATACTTGTAATCGGAGACTCGTGTATCGATATATTCAATTATGGAAATATCGATAGGATAAGTCCAGAGGCACCAGTTCCTGTTTTTTTGCCACAATTTGAGTCAGAAAATCCAGGTATGGCAGCTAATGTTGCCAACAACATATCATCAATGGGTATTGATTGTGATCTAATCACAAACAATACAATAATTAAAAAAACTAGACTTGTTGATTCAAAAAGTAATCAAATGATTGTAAGAATAGATAACAATGATAATATTCCAAAAAATGATAGATTTGATATGTATATCAACGATTGTAATTTTGAAGGTTATGAGGCAATTGTTATATCAGATTATGATAAAGGTTTTCTTACTGAGAAGAATATTAATAAAATTCTTGAGTTAAATAAAAATACATTTTTACAAACAAACAAAAAAATTGGTAACTGGTGTGAAAATGCTAAATTTTTAAAAATAAATGAAATGGAATATAATAATTCGAAATCCTATATTGATAAAAAAGAAAATCTTAAAGATACAAATCTTATCGTTACTTTAGGTAATAAAGGGTGTTTATATAAAGATAAAGTTTTCAATATTGACAATAAAGTCGAAATTAGAGATTTGTCCGGTGCTGGTGATACATTTTTAGCTGGATTAGTTGTTGAATATTTGAAATCAAAAAATATAGAAAGTGCAATTAATTTTGCTCAAGATATGGCAAAACAAGTAGTTCAAAAATCTGGGGTAAATGTTGCTGGAACAGAAAATAAAAATTTTAGAAAAATTAATTAATTTTCTTTAACCAATAATTCAAAAGATCTTCTAATGTTTGCTCTATATCAATTGTCGGCTCCCATTTAGTTATATCTTTTAAATTTGACGAGTCTCCATGTTGGTAATGTATATCAATATCTCTGTACAGTTCTTTAGAAACTTCTTTTTCTATCTGTTTATCTGATAATTCGATTAATTTGTCAGTAAAGTACCCCATTTTTTGAGGTATGTCACCACATACATTAAAAATTTTGTTTGATGAATTATCATTTATCATTGCTAAGTAATAGGCATTAACTGTATCTCTTACGTCAATGACTACTCTTACACTATCAAGATTTCCAATTTTTAATACTGGATCTTGTAAGCCTTTCATAATTCTTGCAATTTGATAAGCATCGGAAGAAATTGAAAAGTTTTTACCTCTACGAGGACCTGTATGAGAAAATGCCCGGGTAATAAAACCATCAATAAAATTATTTGTCATTCTTTCTTGCATGAATAGATCAATTGCTGCCTTAGATGTTCCATAAGGATTTGATGGTTTTAAATTTGACTCCCAGTGAATTTTTTTACCATCAATACCACTATTGCCATAAACTTCTGAAGTAGAGCAAAACATAAATTTACACTTAGGCTGATTTTCAACTATTGACTGAATAAGATTTGCACTATTTATTATATTTTCATTAAAGGTTCCAATTGGATCCAGAAAACTAGTAGGTGGATGTGATTGTGCGGCTAAATGAAACACTCCATCAAATTCATTATTTATAAATATTTCATCAAGCAATTTACGATTATTTAAGTCGGAATAATGGAATATTAAATTTGCATATTCCTCGTCATTCATTATATCTCGAATATCTTGTTCTCTACCATTAGAATTTCTTATTAAGCCATGAACCTCATGATTGTTTTTTAAAAGAAGATTAGCCAAATGAGGACCTGCAAATCCTGTAATTCCAGTAATTAAGTATTTTGACACAAGTTAAGTATATTTATTTGAAGACTATTTATTAAGATATTTTAAATAAAATTTTTCATATCTATTTTGTTTTTTATCATTTTCTGGGCCTCTATGAAAACCTTCTATTTTTTTATATTGTACATTATCAAACATATACCTCCCCTCAGGTTGGTCAACGTTTCTTGCTCCTGGGATATAACAAATTATATTATCAGGTTTACCTATATATTTTTTTAAACTAGCTGCAAGAGTGTGAGATCCAGAATTTAAACAAATAAAATAATTTGTCTTTGAAAGAATCTCTATAAGGTCATCGAATGAAGAGCATATTAAGTTTTGATTTTCTTCAAATTTTTTTGGTGATGAGGTGAGGTCTTTAACGTTTGGGAATGAAAGATTTTTAAAATTTGTAGTACCAATTTCTTTAAATATAGTTTTCCACCCATCCTCAGACGGTACTAAAGTTATCGAGTTAAAGTCTGATACATACTCAAATTCATTTTTTGAATTTCTGTATTCTTTATTTAAATATATAGTTGGAAATCCATCCCCTTCTGTAAAACCATGTATCAAATTATTTTTTTGAATTATATTTATATCTTTTCTGTCTTTATATTTTTCTAAATTATTAATCCAGATGTTCCATCCAATATTTGGTTTTTTAAGTACTTTTCCAAACGAATCAGGATTGTTTTTCCAACAAAAGTCATATATGTTTTTATTTCTTTCATGATTTAATACTGATACTGAAAATTTATCTCCCCTTGCCTTGTACAACCTTGGTAAGTTTGAATATTGCAAATTGTCACCTAAACCTCCCCAAGGTTGACCTAGAATATAATTTTTTGCTGTAGATTTTATCATTTGATTCTTTTTTAATTTGCTAGGTTGATATTAGTATATGTTTAACAATTTAATGCTATGATTAAAAAATTTGATTTTGAACAAATAAATAAAAAAAATATAGAAGATTATTTGACTGAGACTATGAAAATTTCTGAATATCAATCAGAACTTTCAGAAAAAATATTAGAAATTTCAAAAATATGTGTCAATGTGCTTAATGATGGTGGAAAAATATACTTTTGTGGAAATGGTGGTTCCGCATCAGATTCGCAACATCTAGCAGCTGAACTTGTTGGAAGATTTGAGACAAATAGACTACCGATACCAGGAGTAGCTTTAACAACTGACACATCTGTTATTACATCTATAGGGAATGATTTTGGGTTTGAGTATATTTTTTCAAAACAGGTTGAAGCTCTTTGTAGTGAAAAAGATTTTTTATTTGCACTATCTACATCAGGTAAAAGTAAAAATATAATTGAAGCTCTTAAGGCAGCAAAAAAGCTTAATATGAAAACCTTCAGTTTGGTCGGTGAAAATGACGAAAATATAGTTCAATATTCAGATAATATAATAAAAATTCCATCATCAAGAACTGGAATCGTACAACAGGCTCACATTACAATAGGTCAGATTATTTGTATGAATATTGAAGCTTCAATAATTTAATGATTTAAATTGATTATTAAAAACGCCGAAGATCTTTTAACACAGGTTGATAAACTAAAATCCCAAAGAAAAAAAATTGGGGCGATAAGTGGCTCTTTTGATGGATACCATAAAGGTCATAGATATGCTTTAAGATATTGCTCAGAAAGAGTAGATTTCTTGTTTGTCTTAATTAACAGTGATCAAAGTGTAAAAACATATAAAGGCAATCAAAGACCGTTTAATGATTTAGATAAGAGGATAAAAAGTATAGATAATGATTTCAAAAACTTATATCTTTATTCGTTTGATGAATTAATACCAAATAATACTTTAGAAATCATAAGACCAAATTTTTATTTTTTAACAAATGAATGGATAAAAAATCCAGTAGAAGATGTGGTTCTTAAAAGATTTGGAACAAAAATAGTTAAGCACCCTTTATTACAAAATATTTCAACTACTAGTATTCTTGCACATGATGAGTCTTCTAAAGGGGCTATTTTTTTTGATAGAGACGGCACTATCAATGAGGATGTTGGCTATTTGAATTCAATAGATAATATCAAAATTCAAAAAGATAATTTAGAAGCTTTAAGAAAACTGAGTTCTCTAGATTTTATAAATATAATTATTTCAAACCAAAGTGGTGTTGGACATAAATATTTTAGTATTTCAAAACTAAATGAAATAAATAATGAAATTCTTTTGAGAATAGAGAAAAGTGGTGGAAGAATTAATAAAATTTATTTTGACACGTCTACAAATGACAATCCATCAAAAAACAGAAAACCAAATATAGGAATGATATTGAATGCAAGAAAAGATTTTGATATTTCTTTAAAAAAATCTTGGGTTATTGGTGATAAACACACAGACATAGAGTTAGGGAAAAAATGTAATATGAAGACTATTTATATTAAGAATAAAAAATATAAATATAGAAGTCCCTTTAAACCAGATTTCACTGTTTCTAATTTACTAGAAACATATGATATTATAAAAAATTAAAGTAATTTAATGTTGTTGATTAAAGACCTGACAACGAACTTTTGTTCTTTCTTATTGATATGAGGACCTATTGGTATATACAATCCATTTTTGCCAATCTTTTCAGCAGTTGGTAAATATTCATTCTTTCTATATTTTTTAGGTAATGCGCTTTGTAAGTGAAGAGGCCAAAAAAATGGTCTTGTTTCGATTCCATCATTAAGCATTGAACTAACTAATTGGTCTCTAATATTATCTGTTTTAAGTAAAATACCAAAAACCCAGTAGTGATTCGGTTTTTGATAATAAGAATCTGCCTGAGTTTGAACAATGTCGCCATAGTTGCTTAAGAGACTTTGATAAAAATTTCCTTGTTTTATTTTAAAATTTATAGTTCTTTCTAAACTTTTAATTTGAGATAAACCTAAAGATGCTTGAAGTCCACCCATTCTATAATTCCAAAAAAGATTTTCGTGCTTAAACCTTTCACTGCTCCTAAAATCTAAATTTCTTAATTGAAGTAATGACTCGTAATATTCTTTTGAATCTGTTAAAACTATTCCTCCTTCACCAGTAGTTATATGTTTGTTCGCATAAAAACTAAATGTAGAAATATCACCAAATGAACCACACAATCTATCTTTGTATGATTGTCCATGCGCCTCAGCAGCATCTTCAATAAGAAAAATTTTATTTTCTTTGCAAAATTCTTCTATTTCTTCTGCTTGAGCTGGTAAACCGAAAGTATGTACCATTAGAATTGCTTTTGTATTTTGACTTATTTTTTCTTTTACATTGTCTAAAGTCATGTTCCATGAGATTGGATCAACATCACAAAAGACAGGGGTTGCATTTGATCTAATAACGGCTGATAAACAAGAAATTATTGTATGAGATGGAAGAATAACTTCATCATTTTTTTTCAGATTTAATGATTTAAATGCGACATCAAGTGCGACACTTCCGTTTGATACAGCTACAGCATATTTACGATTAAACCTTGATGCAAAATTGGTTTCAAATTCTTGAACTATAGGACTTGTTCCTGATATATTATTTTTTATTAATGTTTTTAAAACTGAGTACTTGTCACGTATCGTTGTTCTTGGCTCAAATACTCTTATCAATTTAGAATCGCTTTTTGTCAATATCTTCTTTATATGGGCCCTGTTTCACTTCAATAAATTTTGTCTCTGTGTTACAAGTAATTCCATGACCACCATCAATCAGTGCAATGGTATCTTTTTCTTCAAGCAAAACTTGGTCTACAAAATTTAAATCATTGTCATAAATTTCAATCATTAATTCTCCATTTAAAACGACTAAAACCTCCGTTGTTTTAACAATATCACGATTCTGATTTGGATGATAATGTCTCTCAATAACCGTATTTTCTTCTAATCCAAAGGAAGCAAGTTGAAATTCAGACTGATTATCAGTAATGAAGTTCTTACCACTATGAATGTCCTTAAACCTTATGACTGTAGCTAGTGTATTGCCATTGTCATCGTCAATGTTCATTGTTTTATTCTACATACAATTGCGGCCTTAATATATGGTATTCCTCTCATAATTAATTGAAAAATACTACTTGCAGTTTTAGATTCACCATGAACTCGCGTTTCGCATATATAGCCTAATTCTTGAATGTCTATATTTTCTTTGATTAGACCTGCAGAAAGATAAACAAAATATTCACCGTATGATGAATTTTCAAAATATGATTTATAAAAATACTTTTTTTCACCAATAATGAAGCCACTAGTTATGTCTTTTATTGGACTTGAAAGTAAAAAAATTAATAGTTTATTAAAAATTATTGAAGCTAACATTCCTGACACAGAATCTTTTGAATTTTTTACATTTTTTACAGCATCAATAATTGTTGTTTCTCCTATTTCCTTAACTCCTTTGTATCCACCACCTTCAGCAAATCTTGATGCAATAATTACGTTTTTATCTCCTATTGAGTATGCTTGAATCATTTTTTTTACAATTGTGGCTGGCATTGAGCCATCTGCATCTAACCACATAATAACTTTATTTTTGGCTAAGCTAATTCCATCATATATTGACATAGGAAGAGATGGTTCATCAGACCGTTCGAGTAAAATTACACTGTTATTTTTAAATTCTATTTTCTCTAAAACATCTTTTGTGTTGTCAGTGGATCTGTCATCAGATATTATAATTTCTGAGTTTTTCAGATTTAAATCTTCAAAAACAGAAAGTAGTTCAGGTATTAACTGTCTTAAATTTTCTCCCTCATTGAATGTAGGTAAGATAATACTAACATTTGAAAATTGCATATTTTAAATAGTATCATCAAAAAAAGGCTTCTTAGTTTTTTAATCCTCTTTTTGTATTGAAATTAAAAAGATGAATCCAAAGTATCCATTGAATAACTTAATAATTAATGAGCTAGCAATATTTGATATTCTTATATTTAAGAAAGATAAAAATATTCCAAAATTAACAATTTTTTCCACTTGATAATTTTTTGATTTATTTGAAAAAAGTTTATTAATTTTATTTTTGGTATATCTAGTTTTAAATTCATTTTTATAATTTATTGGACCTAATTTGTTTAATATCACTTCAAGAATATTCATCAAACCACCATAGTTTGGTGTTGTAAAAATTATTTTTCCACCTTGCTTAAGAAGCTTTAGTAAATCATCAATCAATTTTTCAGCATCTTTGAAATCAATAAATTCTAATAAGCCTAAAACTGTAATCACATCATACTTATCTTCATGATCTTTGATGTGAAAATCTTGAAGGGTATAAAAATCTCCTTTATTTTGATAGTTGGTTTTAGCATATTTTATTTGTAGTTCAGACAAGTCAACTCCAATCGAATTTGCATTTATAAATTTTCCTATAAAAGTCCCTGGGCCGCAAGCGTAATCAAGATGAACCATTTCGTGAGTAATATTTTTAGAGACATTTTCAAAAATTGTCATATGCCAATTTTTTTGTATACCCCTTTTTATACTTTTTTCATCTTTGAGAATTTCGTCATAATATCCTTCGGGTAATTTCTTGGACCAAAAATAAGACATATCTACACTATAGTTTTTAATTTGTTTCTAATTTTGATAAGAAATTTTTTTATTATCCTAAAAAAATCAATGAAGATATAAAAAAGTCCTGTTGACCAAAATAATGATTTCATATTTGACAAAAGTATATAATTTTTTGATAATTTCTCTTTTTTAATATATAGAGCATCACCGAAAGGTAAATTTGAACTCGCCCAAAATGTTTGAACCCTTAAAAAGTTGAATTGATCAAGATAATTATCTATTTCTCTTATATTAGGATTTCCACGGTAAAGCTCTTTTCTATTTACTTCTGTATAAATATAATCAAAATCATCCAACTTAATTCCACACCCTTTTAGAGCTTCTATTTCAAAACCTTGAATGTCGATATTTAAAAAGTTAACATTTTCAATATTTAGGTTTTCATATCTCTTAATCAATATTTGTTCTTTTCCTTCGAAATGTATTTCTGGGTAATATTTTTTATGTTTTAATGGTTCTAAAATTGATGAACTCATTCCATCATTATCTTTTTCCTTAAATAGATTTACTTTTTCTTCTGTATTTCCGAGACCAAAATTATATAATGTTATTTCGTCTAAACCTTCGAAATTACTTTTTAAATAACTAAATGCATGATTTTGCGGTTCAAATAAATGAATGTTTTTGATTTTGTTTTCAAGGTAACTATCTACTTCCTGACCTTTATGAGCACCAAAATGGACTAAACCATCAATTTCTAAATTATATTTTTTAATAATTTTGTTCAAATTTATAAACAAATAACCTCACTCAAATAATTAAATTTAGATTTTCTAAACGTAAGTTGGATAATACATTTCATTTAAATAACTATACTGACAATAAATTGAAAATGAAAAAAATTAGTGTAGCTGTTACAACATTCAATACATCAAAATATTTGTATAGCTGCTTATTACCATTTCTTAAATATAATTTTGCAAATGAAATAGTGATTACAGATGATTTTTCAAAAAATGAAGAATTTCAAAATGTTGAGAATATCATTAGGAAATTAAATAAAAAATATGAAAATAAAATAAGGCTTTTTAGAAATGAAAAGAATTTAGGGGGATTTAATAATAAATATAAAACAATAAAAAAATGTTCCAATGAAATTGTATATTTATTTGACTCAGATAATATTCCACATAAAAAAACATTATCTTATATAAAAAATTTAATTAATAGAGAATTCGATGAAAATATTTTGTATAGCCCAGGTTCAATAAGACTATTCAAAAAAAATACGCTTTCTACTCCAAAACGTATCATAGACAGAATTAACATTGTCGATGATGATTTAGTACTTGATAAAAATAATATCAAGACAAATATTCCAGAAAGTAAAATTACAAATAAAGGTATGGATTTTGTTTTAAATATAGGTAATTTTGTATTTGATAAAAATGTATATTTAGAAAATGCCAAAGCAGGTGTAAATAAAGAAGTGGTTGTTGGTGCTTGTTCGATTGCAGGTTCTTACTATTGGTTAAAAAATAACTATAAAATAAAATTTTCTCCTAATTTTTCTCACTATCACCGTCTAAGGCCAGATAGTTATTATGTATTAAAAAAAGAAACAGCTGACATAAATGTTTCATATTTTCTTGATCAACTTATGGATAAAGATGATAGAAAACATACCTAAATCTTTATTAGATCTTTCTATTCAAAGTTATCCAATTCACAACAAGTCGATTGGAATTGAGGGTTATTTTTATAACTATTATGTGAATAAAAAAATAAAGACAGAATTAACTTATCTTCCAATACAGTGGACAAACTATCTTGTAAAAAATAAGTATGGAAAAGAAATTGAAACTCTTAAAAGTTTTATAAATGAAATAGATTTTAAAAATAATAAATTTTTTACTATCACCCAGTACGATGGTGGTCCATTAGTTGATTTAGATAATATGATTGTGTTTAGCTGTAGTGGTATGTTTAATACTCCAAAAAATAGTAATTTGTCATATATTAATATTCCTCTTTTAACCCAAAAACAAACACCGACCTTCATGTCAAAAAAGAAGATCAAAGTTGGATACATAGGTAGAAATACTCACCAAATAAGAGAGGATTTATTGAAAGTATATCAACACCATGATGGCTATGAACTTATTGACTTTTTAGGTATAAGTGCCTCCAAAAAAGACAACAAATTATTTAAAAAATTAACTTCTCAGTCAATATTTACACTTTGCCCTAGAGGGTATGGACCAACTTCATTCAGGCTTTATGAGAGTATAAATTTAGGAAGCATACCTATTTATATAAGTGATGATTTCATATTACCTTTTCAGGACAAAATTGAATGGGACAAGTTAGCTGTTTTAATAAAACACGAAGACATAGGTTCATTACATGAAAAAGTAGAAAAGATACTTAACAACAATATTCATATAGAAATGTTAAATTATGGAAAAGAATGTAATGATAAATACTTTAATATGGAATTTACTTCAAGGTATATTTTTGAACAAGTACAAAGCTTTAGAACATCAGGTTAGAAATTAATAAATTATAAAAAATATGTTTAATTACACTTTAAGATATATATGAAAATTTTAATAACGGGCTCATTAGGTTTAATAGGATCTACAATATCAAATTTTTATCTAGATAAAAATATAGATGTATTAGGTGTTGATAATGATCAAAGAAAAATCTTTTTTGGAGAAAAAGCTTCAAATAAACAAAATCTTGAATTTTTAAATACAAGAAAAAATTATAGTCATTTCAATGTAGATATACGTGACAAGAGCCAAATTGAAAATATTTTTTTCAATAACAAAGATATTGAAATGATAGTCCACTGCGCAGCTCAACCATCTCATGATTGGGCTAGAGAAAATAAAATGGTTGATTTTGAAATTAATGCAATCGCTACTTTAAATTTATTAGAAATATCAAAAAATATATTAAATGATCCAATTTTTATTTACATGTCTACAAACAAAGTTTATGGTGATAATCCTAATCACCTAGAACTTGTTAAATCAGATACTAGATATGATTTAAAATCAAACGACAAATTTTTTAACGGTATAGATACCTCAATGAGCATAGATCAAAATTTACATTCTTTTTTTGGTATTAGTAAATTGACTTCTGATTTGATTGTTCAAGAATATGGTAAAACATACAATATGAAAACAATATCTCTCAGAGGGGGATGTCTTACGGGAGGAAGCCATAATGGAGCAAAAGCTCATGGATTTTTAAGTTATTTAATTAATTCAATTAAAAATGATGATGAGTACACAATTGAAGGCTACGAGGGCCTTCAAGTAAGAGACAACATTCATTCTGAGGATGTTGCCAACTTAGTTGAGGAAATTAGAAAAAATCCTGTTTGTGGAGAGGTTTATAATATTGGAGGCGGTAGAAATAATTCTGTATCAGTTATAGAAGCTATAAAAAAATGTGAAACTATCTTAAACAAAAATGCATTATTTAATATCTCAAAAAAAAATAGATTAGGAGATCATAAATGGTACATAACTGACAATTCAGAACTAATTCAAGCTTTCCCAAATTGGTCTATCACAAAAGATTTAGATTACATATTTGATGATATAATCAAGAATTCTCAACAGTAATCCATTTAGAAAATAACTTGCTTTCATTGATGTTCAATTTATGAAAGAATTTTTCTTCTAAAATTACTTTTGAATTCTTATCACTAGAAATTAAAGCAGCCCATAAAGTAAAAGTACTATTTCCAACTATAAAATTTTTATACGTAAGCATTTTTTTAAACAAATTTAAAACTTCATTTCTATCGTCACTTGGTGGGAATATATTCTTAGCATTGGAAAATAAATTATTATCCTTAACCCATTGAACATCATCTGTAACAACATCAAAATCAATTTCATCAACGACCTTATTTAGTTTTAACATAGCTCTTTCATAAAATTCTATTTTTAAATCATTGTTAGTTGAAATAAAATCTCCCCTTCTTACTTGAATCAAAGTTCTGGATTTCGCAACATTAGATAAATAATTTTGATTTAAAAATACTTTTTTAATATCATCCAAAGAATTTTCTACAGTTTTTATATCCTGCCAAAAACCATTAAAACTTGTAACAAAATTATATTTTTTTAGATTATCGAAATCTTTCTCAAAAACTATTTGATAATATTTATCATTTAAATATGGTACTGTTTTTAAAAATTCGAGAAAAAAATTAGTTATTGGATTTAATTTTTTGATTCCAAATTCTTTACTGTCAATTATTATTTGTCTTTTCTCTGAATAGCTTTCATTTTTTTTATTATTTTCATAATCTTTCCCAAAATATGTATAAACTTTGAATCCCTTTTTTTTTAAATTCATGGCAAAAGCGTATTCAAATAATTGATTGCCAAAACCACCTTGAATATCTACGATTCTTATCATTTAATCAAAGTATACAAATGCATTAATTATTGTTAATTTTTTGATTAAATTAAATATATTTTTTAATTTATATCTTCTTTCATAAAATAAACATTTTTAGATTTGTTAGTAAATATCTTTTATAAATTACTTAAAAAAAAATATAAATTTTTAAATAAGGACAAAAACAAATATAACATAGGAACTGAAATATATACTTTATAAAAGAAAGAGAATATTTTGAAATATTTAAAAAGATTTTATCTTAACTTGAAAAAATTTCAATATTTGTCAAAAAGCCTCAAAGTTAAAAGAAAAAAAATAAGAATTGCAAACTCTATTATTGCTAAAAATTTAAATGCTTTTATTGAAATTTCAATTGTTATCATGATAACTGCTCTATTGGGTCAAGAAACAACCTCAAATATTTTTTTAGATTCAATTGATAAAGAATTATTCAAATTTTTATTACCCTTTACTGTTGCTTTAAGACTTGGTGTGTATTATTTTGATCATTTAAATATAGAAACTTTAGTTATAAACACACAAGCATCACTTAGGAAAGAAGCAGCTAAAGAGCTTTTTAATGAAGAAAATATTTCTTTTGCTTATGTGAATTATAAAGTTGGTAATGAAACAACTAATATTGTTCAGATCTATAGAATTTTCGTATCACTTATTGGAACCGGTTTGCAATTATTTGTATTTTATTTTTCTTTACTTTATCTGAATACAGATATAGCCATAGGAATACTTTTTTCATCAATCTTTTTTTATAAACCAATTCTTATATTGCTTAACAAATTTAAAAAAAATGAAGAACTTAATAGAACATATGTGTATGAACAAGATAGAAATTTAGAGAGAGTTATAAATAATTATTACTTAATAAAAATACTTAAAAAAGAAGGGTCAGAATTAACTAAATTAAATAAAAATATAGATAAAGTGAAAGATATTTCTTTTGTAAACACTAAATTGTTTTTTACAACTCATAATTTATTTAATTTTTTAGTAACTTTTGCAATTTCTATACTCTTATCCCAAACATTTCTTCAGGATATTCTTAACTTGGAAAGTATATTTATTTTACTTAGAGGAGCACAATTTTTTAGTCAGATAACCGCAATGTATGCAAATATAGTATCCAAGGGAATATATGTAGATACTTTTCTTAAAGGTATAGAAACCAAAGAGTATCAAAAAAATGGTGAATTTAAACTCGATGACACTTTAGTAGTTAAAGAAATTGCAATAAATATTGATAATGTTGAGTTTAGATATCAAAGCTCAGATGAAAAGATTTTTGACAAACTTGATGTAAGCATCCAATTAGGAAGTCATAATATTATTACTGGACCAAATGGATCAGGTAAAAGTACTTTAATAGGATTAATGACTGGGGTTTACAAGCCTAATTCTGGAAACATTAATGTTTATTCTGATAGATTTGGGTATGTTGGACCTGTCCCGCTCATATTTAATGAAAGTCTTTATGGAAATCTAATTTATGGAAATATTGATGGGGCAGACAAAAAAGATTTAAATAATTTAGTAAATGAGTTTAAAATTTTTGACTATGAATTTAACATCGATGATGAAATATCAGTAAATAATTTATCATCTGGACAAATGCAAAAAATATCTTTAATAAGAGCAATATATAATAAACCTTCAATTTTGTTTTTAGATGAAGCAACAACTAATTTAGACAAGAACTCTATTGAGATAATTAATAAACTATTAGATGAATTTAATGGAACTATTATTAACATTACACATAATCCAAATCAGTTTAAAAAATATGACAATTTCTTTATTGTTGAAAACAAAAAATTAATAAACTCAGATTAAATAATTTTTATATCCTTGTGGCAAAAAACGTTTAAGTTCTTTTGAATGAATGTGTAAATTAATAATTTCGTATTTTATATTTTCTTTTAAAACGTAGGGATAATTTTTAAATTTAATATTCAATTGATTTTTATTGATTACTTTTCCAATATAATGCTGATCAAAGGCCGCTCTCTTTTTGTAAAAACGATATGGATTGGTGTGAGTCCCACCTAAGTACTGTCCGTAGGATGCCGGATCGAATATGTATTCTTCTGAAGCGTTTGGAAGTATATTTAAAAGATTAAAAAATTCACCAGATTTTGAATGAAGGTCTTTCAATAACTTCATCTCACTTACCATACTGCCGAGTTCATTTCTAACAACATTAGAAAATTTATTGACAATTTCATTGAAAATATCTTTGTTGCCAATGTATGAATATCCAAAAACTAATTCTTCATTATTTAAAGGTGTTATATTAAATTTATTTTGTACAAATAATTTTTCAATTTTTTCATAAGGTTTGTAAATTATTACATCCGAATCAAAGTGGACTGCATTCTTTAAATTTAGATTGTTGATTACGTCATTTAAATAAAAAATTCTCATTAATGATGCAATCCACAAAGGATTTGTATGCCATGGTGTTTCTTTATAAAAATTTAAAGACTCTATCGCTTCTGTTTGAGGAGACTTTATGTCATTTATGTCTATATTTTCAATGTTTTTATATTTTTTATTACTATCAGAACAAAAAAAAATTTTTGCATCTTTATCCACTGTTAAGATAGAGTTAAAAGTTTGAGATATATATTCTGGAATTTCACCAGTGTAAATGACTATATAATTCATATTTAAGATCATAATAATTAAATTAAGATTTAGAAAAATATATTAAAAAACTAAAAAACAATCTAGAGTTAGATTGATATTATGTTTAAGAAAATTGCAATAGTAAAAATAATTGGTGGATTTGGAAATCAATTATTCCAATATTCGTTTGCGAATAAATTAAAACAAGAAGGTTTCAAAGTATTTGTTGATATCTCGGAGTATAAAGAAAATAAAGAATCCAATATTACAAAAAGAAATTTAGAAATTGATCCCTATTTTTTTAATCTCCAAGAAGTTGGGGCATTAATGAAATTTATTGTAGATGTAGGCACAGCATTAAAATTAAATAGAAGGTTAAATATAAGAAACCGACAAAACTTAATATTTAATTTACAAAATGATGAAAACTTAAATTTAGGTGTTAAATCATTAATAAATAAATACGAAGGATATTTTCAAAAAATTGATTTAATCGACGAGAATATTAAATTTCTAAAAAAATCAATTTTTAAATATCACGATGCAGATATTTTGAGAAGTTCTAGTAAAAGTAAGGGCTCTACAGCCCTTCATATAAGAAGAACTGACTATATCGAAATAGATGAAGACTTATCAATTGAATTTTATGAAAATGCACTTAATTTTTGTAGAGAGAATATTGAAAATTTTAATTATTCAATTTTTACAGATGATAGAAAGTTTGCTGAAATCGAGTTATTTAAAGACGCTAAAGAGGTATTTATATCAGAGCAAGAAAAAAATAATACATTAAATGATTTTCTTAGTATGACGGCTTATGAAAATTTTATAGTAGGAAATAGTACTTTTTCTCTTATCGCTTCTCAAATTGGTAAAATAGATAGTTCAGTAATAATCGTTGCCAAACCATGGTTTAGAAATCAAAAATCACCAGACTTGATACATGATTCCTGGATTACTTTTGAAAATAATTAATCTCTATTAAATTTCTATAATTAGAATTATTGAAAGTTATGTCAGAACCAAAAGTTAGCATCATAATTCCAAGTTATAATCGATTTGAGTATTTACTTAATGCAATTGAAAGTGTGCAATCTCAAAATTATAAAAATAAAGAAATCATTGTTGTAAATGATGACTCATCCCAAAGTGAATATTATGATTACGAATTTAAAAATATTTTAAAAATTGATCTTGATTCAAGTTTTAAGAAGAAATTTGGTTTTCCAACTGATGCAGTTAGAAATGAAGGTGTAAAATTTGCAACTGGAAAATATATTGCATTTCTTGATGATGATGACATTTGGTTAGAAAATAAACTAACAATTCAAGTAGAAAAAATGGAATCAACTAATTTAAAATTTTCATCCACTGAGGGATATTTCGGTGAAGGTGTTTTCAATAGGAGTAAAAATTATGAATTGTATAATTCTGAAAAATTCTATAAAAAAATAAGAAAGAGATATAAAGGATCTAAATTTTATAGAAGTTTTGAATATCCTAGTGTATGGAATTTAGAATTCATTAAAATTCACAATTGTGTAATAACATCGAGTGTTATGGTCGATAGAAGTTTATTTACTAGTGTTGGTGGGTTTGACGGGCTACCAAATGGTGTGGGGGATTATGATTGCTGGCTAAAGTTGTTAGCGAAAACTAATTTGGCATATATTAACGAACCTTTGTTTTATTATGATGGAGCTCATGGCTCCGGAAGAAATTATTAAAAGTTATTTACAATCTTAGAATAAACTTTCGAAATTTTCTTAAAATAATATTTTACTTTCTTTTTGTAGCTCTCTATTTTATAAACTACTTTTTGTTCTACAACTCTATAAATCGTAATGAACTTTGATTCAAGTAAAATATTTTTCTCATTACTTTTTATTTTAGTTTTGTGTATTTTCTTCGTCCAAAACTCTATATTTAAAATTTCTGGGTTTAACTCAGAATATCTTTTTTCAAAATTTTTAATTTTTGAATTATTTATATCTTCATACTTATCAATAAATAAAATTGAGTTTTCGTCTAAATACTGATATGTAACATGTCTTTTAATAATTGGAATTGAGCCAAGATATAATGCCTCCCAAACTCTATGTGTATCAAAGCCGTTACCCCAAGGAGCCAGGACATACTTATGTTTTTTTATTCTCTTTATATATTTATCTATCGACAATGTTGGTTGGTCAAAAGAAAAGTTTTCATCTTTCTCTGACATATGAAAGATAGTTTGTCTTTCTTTATCGTTTGTATTTGGATTAAAATTACAATAAATTTTGTTTATCTTTTTTTCCTCTATTAAGTTGTTGTTTATTAGATCTAGAAATCTAATGTTTTTTGGAGAGTAATTATTAGCTAAACCAAGAGGTATTGGGATCAAATTTTCAGCTTTATGATTAACATTTATTGAATACCACTCAGATATACAATCAGGTTTTTTACTGAATAATTTTTTATTAATTTGAACATCAGACTGGCTAGTAATTAACTTTAAATTATTTAAATTCTTAATTTTTTTTAAATGAAAAAACAATTCATTTATAAAAGAGCTATGGCAAAAAATACTGTCATTTTCTTGAATTTCTATATTTGTATTTTTATAAATTATCATTTCTGAATTTTTAGCAACTATTTTTGAGGAGCCTGTTTTTACTCTTTCATATTGATCATACGTGACTGCTTCAACAAAAACTTTATTACAGCCTCTCGCAAAGTTATAACTTGTTAACAAATCGTGTTCTTCTAATATTTTCATAACTTCATTTATTCTGAAATATACTTTTTAATGAATAAATTAAAAGCTTAAAAGGATATCTTGCATTTAAAATTTTAAATGAAATTACTGATTTAATGAGTTCAAAAAGTGCAGCTCTTCTCCAAGTATTTTCGATGTGATAATATTTGTTAAATACTTGGAGAAAGTAATCATGATAAAACTGAGATTTTTTATGGTATGCACCTCTAACCGTCCAAGGTTTAAAACTTCCTGCATAATGTAAAAAAATTGCATTATCTAACTCATCTTTAGTGAAATTATTTGAATAATCTTTCTTAGTTAAATTTACTTTATAATTTAAGCTTGAATCCAGCTCAAAATAGCTTCCGTCAAAATAAGAATTCAATATATCTTGATCCCAAAATTTGATTACTTTTCTGTGATTTTCTATAAGTTTTAAAAATTTATTTTGAAGGTTATTATTTTTCCAAAATTTAAAATTGATGAGCAAAACACCCGCATTAAAATAATTTTTACTTTTTAAACTTAACCTTTCAAAGTGACTCTTTGAATATTCATTTTTCATAAACTCTGTCAATGCACCAATATACATATTTTTGTTTTTCATCTCAGTAAAAGTCTCGTTTATTTTAATAAGTGGATTGGACATACAAATTATATCAGCATCAATATAAACTATTTCTTCAATATCCTCAGGTAAATAATTTTCAATAAACAATCTAAAGTAAGTTGCCTCAGATACATGAGAATTATTCAGGTTAGGAAGTTCAATATTTGAGTTTTCATACTGAAAAACATCTACATTATCTATAAATTTATTATTTTTTATAGTTTCTAACTGATTTATGATTGTTTCCGGTCTGTTATGAATTATGTAAATGTTTATCTTTTCTTTCAGATTATCCAAAAGAGAGATTATAGAGATTAAAGCTTGCTTATTGTAATTTTCATCAAAACAATATAAGAAATTATTTTTATTCATAATTAAGGTTTAAGAATATTGAATCTGTTAGATCCATGTTTAAAGTTATCTATCATCGAAATTGCCCACAATAGTAAAGTTGTTCCGTGTATATCTGCAGTATTCATTCCTGTTGTAATTTTTAATCCATAATAATGGGTCTGGCTTTTATCTATGAAATATGAGAAGCCTTTATCTCCTTTCAAGTAATGTTTCATAATTTCAAACAAAACAATATCAAAATAGTTATCAATATCTTTCTTTTTGTAGTCAGTAATTAAAGAACATTTGTAAAGAACATAAACTATATCGACGATATCACACCCTTCGGAATTTATATTAAATTTTAAACATTGATCAATTATTTTTTCCGGATAGTGAATTTGATGATTTATCCAATCTAAACCCGTTATTATTTTCATGGTTCCATTAATTATTTCTTGATTGGTGGGCATATTACCTTTGAAATAAAAACCTGAATCACTGTCTACAAGATTATCAACAAAATTAATTAATACTCTTTTACATAATTCATTTTCTTTTTCTTGTAGTTGTGTATCAGCAAAAACACATAGAGATGCAAATTGTGCCCCAGCTGACCAAGGTTTTTCCCAATTTAAAGCATTTAAAAAACTGTTCAGCTCATTTTCAGTTTTTGGGAATTCAAGGTATAAATCTCTGTTTTTTTTGTTAATTTGTTTTAATGTTGATATTGCTTGTTTTGTTTCTGCTCTTATTGAGCTATCAAGGTATATTTTTTTGCTTTCATAGTTGAATCCAACATAATTCAAAATATTTTTTGTGAAAAATTTTAAATTTTCAGCAGTTATGCCATGGTTGTAAAATTTTATATAGTTGTTATCAACAAATGAATTTCTTGGAAAATTCTTATTAATAGATTGAAAAGAATTGATATAGTTTACCCAGTCATCCTTTAATGACGTATTCAAATTATCCCACTCATCTAACATATATAAGCATTTGATAACATAGCAATTAAAACCTAGGTTTATATTTTTTCCAATTTTTGTCACACCTTTTAAAGCGGGGAGATAATCAAACTTTCCTCTGTTCAAGCTATTTATAAAGCCAACTAATTCATTTTTTAATAAATCTAAATCATTACTGTTCATAGATTTTTATTTTTATATAAACCAACTGTTCTAAAGTTACTAAATTTTATTAGCTTAAAATTATTATTAAGCAGTATTTGATTTACTTCAACAACAGTGTTGCTATTATTTTTTCCTCTCTCAGCTCCAAAATCAACCGTAACGTATTCGACAAGCTTTAAAGTATCAATTGCTCCT
>CENJ01173469.1_pt1 | contig 22532 bp, 20 predicted proteins | sample 356161 | NCBI WGS metagenome assembly CENJ01 (sample SAMEA2619531, study PRJEB7988) | marine metagenome | biome: marine biome (ENVO:00000447); feature: surface water layer (ENVO:00002042); material: "saline water (ENVO:00002010), including plankton (ENVO:xxxxxxxx)" | depth 5 m
GACACGGCGATAAAAAATGTTAACGACACTCGAGCCTCATTGGGTGCGTCCATGAGTCGGTTAGAGTTTGCTTCTGATAATTTGCAGAACGTTGCTCAGAACACCTCTGCAGCGAGAAGCAGGGTGCTTGATGCTGATTACGCTTCTGAAACTACAGAGCTCGCAAGAACGCAAATTATACAACAAGCCGGAACTGCCATGCTTGCACAAGCAAATCAATCACAGCAAGCAGTTTTATCCCTTCTTAACTTTTCCTAATCAATACTGAACAGACTTTAAAATCTCAGTAGGCCCCATCAATGGATGGGGCTTTTTTTTTGAAAAAAATTTAATTTTCCTATAAAGAAATTCCTTGTGCTGTCGATACACCTTTTAAGTGGCAAGTTTTTGCCACTTATTTGCCACCTTTATTGCCACTTTCGGCAATAATTTGCCACTTAATGCGGTGAAATCTGTCGCATGCTTGGCGTAGGTGGGTTTATGTAGACAACAAAAGGAACAATCTTATGGCCACAATCAATACAAACATGTCGGCAAACATTGCGACAAATGCGATGACCCGTAACGAGCGGAGCATGAGTGCAACCATGGAACGATTATCCACTGGGATAAGGATAAATTCAGCTAAAGATGATGCGGCTGGACTCGCAATCTCGTCCAAGATGACCTCCCAGATCAACGGTCTTAACCAAGCAGTTCGTAATGCAAACGATGCGATATCCATGATTCAGGTCGCAGAAGGAGCTATGGGAGGAATTACCGATATGCTTCAGCGAATGCGCGAACTTGCGGTACAGGCAATTTCTGATAGCAACACTTCTAATGACAGAGTTGCGCTCAATAATGAGTTTAAGGAACTTCGAACAGAAATAAATCGCGTTGCATCCAACACAGAGTGGAATGGAACGAAATTAATAGATGGGACTATCGGAGCATCTAACAACGGTACAGTAACATTTCAGGTCGGAGCCAATGCTGGTCAAACGATTCAGGTCACATTTGCTGATATGCAAACCGCTGATGGTGATGGAGTAGCACTGGGTGACCTTGATAAGGATGGGGACAACGACGATGATATTGCGCTGGCGGCAGTGGAAATAAACACAGCCGCTAAAGCCAAAGAGGCATTGTACGCGCTTGCTGAGGGTATAAGCAATGTAGACTCAGCGAGAGCAACATTAGGTGCTTCAATGAGTCGTCTAGAATATGCATCTGATAATCTTACAAATGTTGCCCAAAATACCGGGGCAGCGCGAAGCAGGATTTTAGATGCAGATTATGCGGCGGAGACCACGGAGCTCGCTCGGACGCAGATCATTCAGCAAGCGGCGACGGCGATGTTGTCCCAGGCAAATCAGTCGCAACAACAGGTGTTAGCACTCCTCAGATAAGTTTTACATCGTGGCCGGTGGCACTGGCCGTCGAAAGGCGGTCAGTGTTTTTAAGAGGCCAGGCTTAAACTTGTTTTACGTGGTATTAGACCTGCGACTTGAGTTATTTGTCTGTTTAGGGCTTCTCGCTTGCGCGGTCGGCTTTCTTCGTTAGAAAGCTGTAGTCCGATAAATGTGGGCGATCGTTTTGAGAGAGGAGATATTTTTCCTGGCAAACCTTGCGGCTGTTGAAAATAAAAGGTGCGGCTGCCCAACAGGGAGTAGAAGATAGTGGTTGTATACTGTCTTATTTACGAGGGTGTAGACAAAGTAAGCAAATGCTTTAATTTTATAAATTGGAGTGAGTACACACATCTTATATTTAAGAATCCTCTATTGATTCCCGAATACCGTGGCACAACGCCCTTTGTGTTAGCTCGCGTAAGTCATGTTTTGGATCCAAAGTGTGAGAATAGGGGTCTATGGCTTTGTAAGAAAACGGCTGCCATTTATCGAAAAAGTATGTTGTCTGGAGGTGAAATTGATAGTGCATATTCTTTGAATCTGTAGATGGAGCGTCTCGTACCAGGCGAACAGGATAATGTTGAATGCGTTATTTAGAGTTCATCTCGCCAGTGCATAGATGTGGCTGGATGATCTTTTTAAGGCACGGGGCTGCGCGTATACAGGAGACAAGTGTGCCTGATGGTTGATAGCTCAGACAGCGACGATGACGAATAGATAGTGCAAAGGTGCCGTTGTTGTAGGGTTCTTTACAGCGCCGGCACTACAGTGAGGAGGCGTGGTATTGCATGAGTCGGTAGATAGTCAGTACTCAACAGCGCGAAAAACGCGATATTTGAGATGGACACTCGATAGTTGCAGGAATACGCCTGGGTGATCGCTTAAAGGTAAATAAGAGAGATAGGTATATGAATGTAAATTTTTAAAGGTTTGTGCAATGTGAGTTTTTTTGGTCGCAAGGCTGTGATGGCATATGTCAGTTGTTCCCCGGCTGGTCGGGTGTGAACTCGCATGGTGGGTGCTTTGGCGGAGCCAAAAGAGTTGGCGACAATTTAGTTGCCAGCAAAAAGCGCTTGAAAGAGCGTTGGAGCGTGCGCTCTCTGTAAATAAAGCGCATTGGTCACTACAAGGAGACCAGTATGACAGTGATAGAAAGTAGTAAGAAGTTTTTAGAAAGGATGAAGGGAAGTAATAGAAATAATTTAGGAGTAGCGTTGGGAGACGGATTTCGATCACAGCGGCGAGATCTTCGCCGGGGTCGTATCGAATGCAAATTATATCGACCCGAGGAGGTCGCACATTTGGTGAGTCAGACGATTATTCGAGAGCCCATTGTGGCAATTGAGACTCAGGCAAATGTGCGGATTTCGACGGTGATTACGGCTCTGAACTAAGCACAACTCCGAAAAGGGAAATGGCCCCGGTGGCCAACCAGCAAAGGTTGGTACCGGGCGGTCTCGTCAAGAACACATGGTGAAAGTGTGTTCATTGAGAAGTGGTATGAGGAAAAATTTAATATTGGTGATGCGCAGTTGTATCGCCAAGTGTAGGTGCGATTCAACTTCGCTCTGAGCTTTACAAAAATGGTGCACATTGACACCCTGGAAACTAGTGGGAGAGACATTATGACAGTGATTAATACAAATATGGCATCAATGATTGCTGCGAACGCTTTGACAATGAACGAGCGGGATATGGGCCGATCTATGCAGCGCCTTTCAACCGGAAAGCGAATCAACTCAGCTAAAGATGACGCAGCAGGACTAGCTATATCGAGTAAGATGACGTCACAAATTCGGGGTACAGCTCAGGCAGTGCGGAATGCAAATGATGCCATCGCGATGCTTCAGACCGCAGATGGTGCGGTAATTGAGATAGAGAATATACTCCAGCGCATGCGAGAGCTCACTGTCCAGGGAACCTCTGGCTCGTACACAACCGCTGATACCGCCAACTTAAATCTAGAGTTTCACGCACTTGCCGATGAGATTGAGCGTATTGCTGACAATACCCAGTGGAATTCAACAAATTTACTGGACAATACCTCGAACAGCGTAACGTTTCAGATTGGCGCCAACGCAAGTCAGACAATAGGCCCGGTTAATTTTGGAAACTTCCAAATCAGCAGCGGCACAAGCGGTATTTATACAACAACACTCGCAACCGCACTGTCTACCGATACGTCAGCTAGTGGCAGTAGCTCGCCAGGAATGGTGACTACTCAGTCGTCCACAATCACTGCGATTGACGCGGCAATTACTGCTGTAGCTTCGCAGAGGGCAACCTATGGAGCCTTTATGAACAGGCTAGATTTTGCAGCAGATAACCTCTTGAATATTTCTCAAAATACCGCTGCAGCTCGAAGTAGGATACTCGATACGGACTACGCCCGAGAAACTGCCGAGCTAGCAAGAACATCGATCATACAACACGCTGCTGCTTCCATGTTGTCCCACGCAAACGTTCAGGCTGCAACAGTATTGGCTCTATTAAGTTAGTAAATATTTACTTGCAAAAAAATAATTTCTTGAAGATAGAAGATAGTTCTTATAATGTTGATTTACGGGACTTTTATTCGTCAGTGGAGAGAGAAACATCAAAAACACCAGCCTCTCGCGACTGATCTGATATTTTGACAAATAGCTCCGTCTTACTTTTTGGGTGAGCACTTACTACTACCTTAGCCTCTGGCCTCTCTGCATGCATGCGTTCAACATTTGCTCTAACAGCTCTGATATCAATTCGTCTCCCCTCGAATCGGATCTCGTTACTTTCTGAGATACGGAAAACAATATTTGTATTATCAGAATCAGGTGGTGGCTGGTCAGATGTCGGGGGTCGATCAACTTGCAGCCCTATTTCGTTAACAAACGATGCAGTAACAATAAAGAAGATGAGCATAATAAATACGACATCTAGCATCGGAGTCATGTCAATTTGTGACTCGTCTTCCGTCCTCCGTCTTCTTCCAAGAGCCATTTTCACTCGCTTTTTTATTTATTGTATTGCTACTAGTTTACCGTTATTTTACGAAATTACCACTATGAAGATAAAATTGAAAACCATGGTACACGAAGTTACGATAATATTAGATTTGTTACTTTCGGTACTGCCGATCTATTTTATGCTTAATCATCGAGTTGTGTATGCCAGAGTTGCCGGAGGTTGAAACGACGCTCCGTGGCCTAAAACCATGGCTGGTAGGGACGACCATTACCGAAGTAAAAGTCCGTCAGCCGGCATTGCGATGGCCCGTCGTTGATAACCTCCCAGATCTTCTTATTGGTCAAGTCATTCTGTGTATGGGTCGGCGCGCAAAATACCTGCGGTTAAACTTAAAAAACGGATCTCTGCTGATCCACTTAGGGATGAGTGGTAGCCTTAGGCTCCTGAGTGTCAATGAAGCTTGGCGGAAGCATGACCACATAGAGGTAGTTGTGCACACTGGAAAACGGATTAGATACCATGATCCCAGACGTTTCGGAAGCTGGAGTTGGACAATTAATGATCATCATCAGTTGAACAACCTGGGCCCCGAGCCGCTATCGACACACTTTGACGGAAATCACTTGCACAGACTTGGCAGGGGTCGTAAGTTACCAGTAAAGAATTTTATAATGTCGTCTGAGATCGTTGTTGGCGTCGGAAATATCTACGCAGCCGAGTCTCTTTTTAGAGCTGGCATACGTCCGGACAGAAGTGCAGGGAGAATAAGCCTAAAGCGGTATATTGCCTTATCACAGCATATAAAGGCCGTACTTAGAACAGCAATAGAACAAGGTGGAACTACTTTACGGGATTTTGTTGACAGCGATGGTGACCCAGGTTATTTCAAGCAGCAGCTTAAAGTATATGGCAGACACGGAAGCCCTTGCATGGTCTGCAAGGCACCACTTAAACTAAAGCGCCTGGGACAGCGCTCCACTGTTTTTTGCAATCGGTGCCAGACTTAATGATCATCTTGCCATGAACTTCTTCGTCAGCGCATCCGTCACATTTTTTGGGACAAATTTAGATACATCCCCATTTAGAGAAGCTATCTCCCGAACTAAAGAGGAAGAGAGATATGAAAATGTTTCTGCAGGCGTTAGAAATACACTCTCAATTTCGGGGGCGAGAGCCCGATTCATATTCGCTAACTGGAATTCGTACTCAAAGTCAGAGACCGCCCTAAGTCCTCTCAAAATACCTTCTGCATGCATATCCTTGACAAAATTAACTAGTAGGTAATCGAAACCGAGAACTTCTATATTTGTTAAATGAGATAATGCACCTTTTGTGAGTTCTTCTCGTTCTTTTAGACTAAAAAGAGGATTTTTCCTTTCACTAGAGGCAATAGCAACTATTACGTGATCAAAAAGGCTCGATGCTCTTTCAACTAGGTCGACGTGTCCGTTTGTAATTGGATCGAAAGTACCCGGATATACGATTTTCTTCATCAAAACCCCCGCCTTACTATACGACTCTCGAATGGTACTGAATTTATTTACAGGTCTCAATGCGCTTGTATAATCGGCTTTCAACCTTGCCAGAGACATTTTGGCGCCATAGGTCCCAGTTAGTCGGACCTTGAAAAAACACCCGTTTTATTGGAGCTTCAATATATATAAATCCAATGGGTTTCAGCCACCCGTTGGCCTCTATATCTAAACATAAATCGCCTATGTAGTTGGCTGAAAAAGGAGGGTCAATGAATATAATGTCAAAGGGAAAGGGCGCTCTTTGCTTTACTAAGCAGCAGCTATCTGAGTTGGCTATAGTTATTCTGTTCTCTTGCATTTTTTGAGCATTATGTCCCAACCAATTTGCTGCGTTTGTGCTCTTCTCTATAGCAAGACAGTGCGCAGCACCTCTGGATAGTGCCTCGAATGATAGTGCTCCACTGCCAGCGAAAAGGTCCGCACAGTCTGCTCCCTGTATGATGGTGCTGAGCCAATTGAATAACTGCTCTCGTAATCGATTTCCGGTTGGCCGTAAATTTGGACCACTTTCGAATTCAATAATTCGACCGCGCAATCGACCCCCTGTAATCCTAACTTTATTTTTACCCCTTCCATTTTCGGTATCATTTTTTTTCATTTTTTTTTCAACATTATCAGCTCTTACCCCATTAGCACAGGATAGTGATAGGATACACACAATTTCATATACTAAAGAATATAATTGTGACTGATCTATCGTCAAATCGACCGAATACGAACCGGCGATCATTTGCCAATCGTTTGCTATCTAAGAAGGCACCCTTTCGTCGTCCCGAAATAAAAACTGTTGTTGGAAGTAGGTTACGAAACCTACTTTCTAACGCTGGGCAGAATTTTAGGGCCATGTTGTCGGGAGCGGACGCGAATTACCAAGAGTTATTAGACGATATCGAAATATCCTTGCTTCAGGCCGATGTGGGTATTGACACTACGCGAAAAATCCTCAAAAAGATAAATTTAAATCTAACACTTGCCGAGCTGTCTGACGAGGGTAGGCTGAGGAAGGAATTACGGACAATCTTGGTTGACTTACTGGCCGGATGTGACAGACCGATACTGGCGATTAGCTCAGACAACCCGGCTGTTATTCTGGTGGTGGGAGTAAATGGTGTCGGCAAAACTACCACTATCGGTAAGTTAGCTGTCCGATTTAAAGATGAGGGCATTTCGGTTCTGCTCGCCGCAGGCGATACCTTCAGAGCAGCTGCTATCGAGCAGCTACAAGCTTGGGGAAACCGATATGCCATCCCAGTGTTGGCTCAAAAAACGGGATCCGACAGCGCATCGGTTATTTTTGATGCACTACACTCGGCCCAAGCTAAAGAAATTGACCTCGTCATTGCTGATACAGCGGGTCGTCTTCATAACAAAACTAGTTTGATGGATGAGCTCGCTAAAATAACTCGAGTGGTTAAAAAATTAGATTCTCAAGCTCCCCATGAAGTGTTGTTAGTTTTAGACGCTTCCACTGGACAAAATGCCCTCGCTCAAGTAAGAAAATTTTGTGCTGCGGTCGACGTCACTGGGATTATCTTGACAAAACTTGATGGCACGGCAAAGGGCGGAATTATATTTGCTTTAGCAGACCAATTCGGGATCCCAATAAGATTTATTGGTGTCGGAGAAAGGGTAGAGGACTTACATGAATTCTCTATTTCGGAATTTGTCGATGCCCTTTTAAATATTGAAGATGGCGAAAAAAGCCGATGATTGAATTCGACGACTTGGGTAAGCGCTACGATACTGGATATGAGGCTCTCCGAAAAATTACCTTCCATATGGATGCAGGTGAAATGGCCTTTTTGACAGGACGTTCCGGTGCGGGAAAGAGTACCTTGCTTAAGCTGCTGATGTTGATGGAGCGGCCTACGTCAGGAAACATCTTGATTAATGGCACGAACCTCAATCTTCTTCGTAGGCAACAAGTTCCTACCTACAGACGTCAACTCGGCGTGGTGTTTCAGAACCACCGTCTTCTCATGGACCGGTCCCTTTATGAAAATGTTGCTCTCCCGCTTCAGGTGTCCGGTTACCCAAGGGATGAAATGGCTCGCAGAGTGCGTGCTGCTCTTGACAGTGTTGGTTTACTAGACCGAGAACAATTTAAGCCTGCAGAACTTTCTGGTGGAGAGCAACAACGGGTGGGGATTGCAAGGGCAATTGTGCACAAGCCAAAGATACTTTTGGCAGACGAACCAACTGGAAATTTAGATCCGCAACTTTCTGCCGAAATAATGGCACTTTTTCGCAGATTCCAGACAGTTGGAGTTACCGTCTTGATTGCAACACATGATGTTTCTTTAATTAACCGTATGCGTTTAAGAATTTTGAGACTTGATGGAGGTAATTTAGCTGAGGATAGTGGTAAGCGTGAGCAAGAAAAATAATAGGGAGTCAAAAAAAAATCGTTTGGATAGTGGCAACGCTACATTGACTGCCGTGGACCGGTTTAGAGGTGAAATTACCAATCATCGAGTGACCTTGGTTCAGTCCTTGCAAGATATGGTATTGGAGCCACTCCAAACGGCTATGACCGTTCTTGTGATAGCAATCGCGCTTGCGCTTCCTGGAGCCCTTTTTCTTGCTGTGGAAAATCTTGAGCGATTGAGTGGTAACGTGAAGGCATCCACTCAACTGACCGTATTTTTGGAAGTCGGGGTAGAAGAAAAAACTATGGCGATACTGGAGAGCCAGCTACAGACTCTGGTCGGTGTATCGAGCATCTCTTATATTTCGCCGGAACAGGCGCTGACAGAATTCCAGGCGTTGTCCGGATTTGGGAGTGCTCTGGATTATTTAGCAGAGAGTCCGTTGCCGGCAGTTTTTGTAGTGCAACCTGATAGCGTTAAATTGGACCGGGCTGGAGAGATAGCCGATCAAATTTCAAAATTATCGGGGGTTGATCAAGTACAAATTGATATGCAATGGCTTCAACGTTTGAGATCTATGCTGGAGATCGGAGAAAAATTAATTACCGCTCTTAGCATCACACTCGGCCTCGGAGTCCTGCTTGCGGTAGCAAACACAATACGAATGGCGATTCAAAGCCGAACAGATGAAATAATAGTAATTCGTCTTGTCGGTGGGACAGATGGTTATGTTCGTCGCCCATTTCTATATACGGGACTTATCTTTGGTCTATCGGGAGGATTTGTATCAGTTTTGCTTCTGTGGGGTTCAGTTAACTGGTTAAATAGCTCAATCGAGGTATTAGCCAGCCTGTATGAGAGCCGATTTGTGCTTCATGGTTTGAGTATCTGGAGTCTTCTGAGTATTTTGGGCGGTGGAGCGTTGTTGGGACTGCTGGGTGCGTGGGTAGCTGTTCGACGTCATCTCAGGGGCATTGAACCTTAATCAATTTTTGTCCGTAGTCTATTTGAACCTATTTTATTTTACTATTATAATTGCAGACCGTATCTGTAAAAGTGTTGTTATTACTGGAGTTTTGATGAGTAACTCAGTCATGTCAATGGAGTGGATGACTCCTGGCGCGAATCTTAATGCATATATTCAGGGTGCATCTTCTGTTCCAATCCTTACTGCAGAAGAGGAGCGTCATTTGGGAGAGCGGCTCTATTACGATGATGATCTTGATGCCGCTCGCCGACTCGTTTTGGCCCATCTAAGGTTTGTCGTGCACATCGCTCGTTCATACAGTGGATATGGACTACCCCTTGCAGACTTAGTTCAAGAGGGAAATGTTGGTTTGATGAAAGCTGTTCGACGCTTTAATCCTGAGAAGGGAGTCAGGATGGTTTCTTTCGCTGTTCACTGGATCAAGGCAGAAATTCACGAGTATATTTTACGTAACTGGAGAATAGTTAAAGTAGCAACAACTAAGGCACAGAGAAAACTGTTTTTTAATCTGCGGGGTGCAAAGAAAAGTCTTCACTGGTTAAATCAAGGCGAGGCGGATGCAGTGGCGAAGGACTTAGGAGTTGAGGTAAAAGATGTCCTGGAAATGGAGATGCGCCTTGGCGCCCGTGATTCAGCTTTCGATATCACGTCAGATGACGACGATGATGGGGCTGTGGTCACCCCTGCATATTATTTATCAGATTCTTCGGCTGACCCTGAGACAATAGTAGAGAATCGTGAGTGCCAATCTAACAACAAAGAGCGCCTCGCAAGAGCAGTTTCCAGCCTTGATGAGAGAAGTAGGGACATATTGCAACGTCGATGGTTAGATGATGTAAAAACGACGTTACATGATCTAGCGGCACAGTACGGCGTCTCGGCAGAGCGAATTAGACAGTTAGAAAAAAATGCAATGCAACGTCTGAAGATGTCAATGGAGAAATGAAGCAAGGTTTATGACGGGTCCAAATACCCCTTCGCCCTTGATGGATTACTTCTTTAATGACGAATACTCAAAATATTCTCAATCGATAATTTGTTTATCAAACTAAGTATAAGCTTTAATTGAAATAGTTCCGCCACGGATCATGTTTTTTATACTGTGGTATAACGATGATTAAAACCTGCTTAATATCGTTCGAGATTTAAAGAATATGATTGCTTTGATTCCTAATCAGGGGTGCAGTTCGAGGGTTATTCGTAGTTATGTGATACGAAGAGCACGTTTTACCAAGGGTCAGCGTCGCGCTTTTGCTCAGGGATGGGAGAAATATGGTTTGGATATGAGATCCGGACTCTTAAATACGGAACTCGAGTTTGGTAGATTAGCCCCACTTATTGTCGAAATAGGATTTGGTATGGGTGATTCGTTGTTTGAAATGGCGCAAAAAAACCCCGAAAGTCATTTTATTGGTATTGAAGTCTATGCTCCTGGTGTAGGCAGATTGATAAATCGTGCCTATTGCGCAGGTTTAACTAACTTGCGCATATATTTCTCTGACGCGAAAGATGTTCTTAAGAATTGTATCGGCCCGGGAAGCATAGATCGTTTACAGCTCTATTTCCCTGATCCTTGGCAAAAGAAAAAGCATCATAAAAGACGCTTAGTGCAAGTGGAATTTGTAGAGCTCGTTCGGAGCAGGCTCCGTTTGGGTGGAATTTTTCATATGGCTACTGATTGGAAGCCTTATGCCGAACATATCCTGGATGTTATGAATCTTTCCGAGGGATTTAAAAATTGTGGCAACGGGATGGGAGGATATTCGTCTAAACCAAAGTATCGTCCGTCTACAAAGTTTGAAGAACGTGGACGGGAACTTGGTCATGGTACATGGGATTTGTTATTTTCTCGGCAGATCTGAGCATTGCTAAAAACCTCCTTTTTGTGTCAATAAATCACACACTCTTGTGAGTCGAAACTGGAACGTAAATGACATACACTTACATTTCCGTAGTTTTGTGTCAAAGATATTTCTATAGCCTAAGTGCATTCGTGTTTAAAATTTATCAGAGTAATAGGAGCTACAAATGTATAAATTTAGTCTTATTTCTTTCGGAGGACTCCTCCTGCTTGGCGCATGTGATCAAGTTAATACACAGACCGCGCAAGACTCTGTTACTCAGGATCTTGTGAATCAAACACAAAAAATCAGCTACTTGTATGGTATGGACAGTGCAAGAAATATCGAATCAATGGGTATAGAGTTTGACACTAAAGCTTTTCAGAGTGGTTTTAATGACGGCATTAATGGTGTCAAACCTAGGCTGAGTGAGGCGCAAATTTCTGATGTAATGCGGATTTTTCAAGCGGAAATCTCTGCAAAACGGGAGGCTCAACAAAAATTGGCGGATGAATCAACTGCGTTACAATCAGAAAGTAATAGGAAAGAAGGCAACGATTTTTTAATTGCTAATAAACAGAAATCGGGTGTGATGACCACTGATAGCGGTTTGCAGTACAGAGTCATTAGATCTGGCGCAGGAGTCAGACCAAACGCAAAAAGTACTGTAGAAGTGCATTACGTTGGAAGACTCTTAGATGGTACTGAATTTGATAGTTCGTTAAAACGTGGAGTGCCAGCTCAGTTTGGGGTAACCCAAGTCATACCCGGCTGGACAGAAGCACTTCAGCTAATGCGCGAGGGGGCAAAATGGGAATTGTTTATCCCCGCAGATTTAGCCTATGGCCCTGCGGGTCAGGGACCAATAGGTCCCAATGAGACTCTGGTGTTTGAGGTGGAGCTGTTAAAAGCAGATATTTGAAAACGGCAAGTAATTATTTTTAGGGTCTAAGGTTGTGAGGATTTCATTGGGCCGATCTATGAAAAAAAGTGTAAGTATATAAGCTAGCTTATAAGCTGTGGTTCCACCTCTTTTGACTTGCGAATCAGTCCAATAACTTGATCTTCGAGCTCAAAACGTTGGGCTAACTCTTCTCCCAGTGCGGAGAGATCAGATGCCAGCGTCTCAAGGTCATCAAGGGCGAGGTACTTGTCGTTAAAATCAAGAAGGTTGTCCGTTGTTGTTTGGATGCCGCGCATCAGATTCATGGCCTCTTGCTTGTATTCAGCTCGAGAAAAAACATTTTCTTGGGAAATTTGTTCGAACACTTCGAAGTGGACAAGTGATAGGTAATCTACCATGGACTGGCAGAATTCCTGCACCAAGGCACCATGAAGCGTGTTATCTGGATTAAAAGTTTTGATAATGGCCAACTCACCGTACTGTGATAAAAGAACTTTACGTTGGTTTATCCAGTGGCCAAGGATACCCTCCAAGCGTTCCCACATGGACTTATGATCTGCTCTGACGCCCATTTCGCAACTCTTTGTCCGAAGATTTACACAGAGAATATTATATTGCTGTCTGGCTTGCAACTCAGTGTGAATCTTAATCTCAAAATATAAACACTCATAACAGGGGTGTAACTAATGGACTGTATCGGGTTAGTTACAATGCTGGTAAGTCAAAATGCAATATTATTCTGGGTCTGTTAATCTAGAACAAAATATTTTTTATTTAACCTTGCTATTGTTCTCGAAGCATTTGATAAAGGGAGGCCGTTAGGAGACTAACAGAGCTAATTAATACCCAAGCTGGTATACTCAAACCGAAAAGCTGCCATTGAATTTCTGCGCAGCTTCCGTCACCGCTTAACAACATTGGGATTGTCTCTGAGACAGAAAATTCCCTGAGTATATACTCGACTGGTGGTCCGCAGCTTGGTACTAAGTCCTTCGGTAAATTTTGTAGCCAAATTTGTTTCATTGCAAAGAATGCCGCGGCCATCGAAAACAGAGATGAGCAGCCTGCATATGCCTTACGTCCTATTCCCCGAGGGTTATGAATTGTGGCAGTAGCGAATGACAGGCCGCAGCCGACTATAAACAATCTCTGAGTAAAGCAAAGGTAGCAAGGCTGTAAAGATAGATACTCTTGTAGGTAAAACAAAGCAAAAATAAATAACCATGCACAGACTCCAGCACTTACAGCATTTACAGATCGGTAACTGGGACTAGGCATCTTTAAAAACCGTTCTTGCATACGATGAATCTTGGCCTTTTATTGACTATAATATTGCTCTAAATATTGCTCAAAAGATAGATAATCCGATGATTCGGTTTCTTTTTGGTTCAGTGACGATGCCTTTGCAAGATCTTTTTGTTTTATAAGCAGAGCTTCATCGGGACTTCTTGCTGCAAAATTTTCAGCATGTTGCTTGGCCCAACGTATTCCGAACTGTATATAGCTCTCGTTGTGACTACTCATTTCGTCTATAACTCTGGCTGATGGTGTCAGCGCTGGTTGTTCAATTCTCGTATTCATTTTAGCAACCGCAACTTCGTAAGAATTACCTCCATGGGCGGCATCAAGAAGTGAGGCAATAGGGTAAAGATCTGTGAGTATTTTCCTCCCCCATTCTTTGAGCGGAATAGACTGATCTCGATGACGTAAATGGAGTAGTGGATCACGCCCCTGATAAACAGTTAGGTTTTTATTATGAATTATTTCACATTGTTCACGTTTGTTTGAAAGCGGGCTCTCTGAAAGAAGGCAAGATAGTAGAAATGTATCCAAAAAACGTATAGTGGTTGAATCTATTCCTAGCAAGGTGAACGGATCAAGGTCAAGGCAGCGAACTTCAACATATTCTACGCCCCTATCCAGAAGAGCTTGCATTGGTGATTCTCCGGATTTTGTTGGTTGCTTGGGTCGGATCTCACTGTAAAACTCGTTTTCTATTTGGAGTAAATTTGTGTTTAGCTGTTTAAGTTGACCGATGTCATCTTTTAAACCGATGACTTGGTATTTTGGGCAAGTTTGCTGAAGGGCTGCTCTTAGACCTCTAGTATAGCTTTTCAAATTATTGTATGTGATGTTTAAAGAGGCTTGCACCTCACTTTGATAACCGAGGTCTCCCATTCGGAGCGATGTAGCATAAGGGCTATAGTAACTTTTTTTATTTTTTAATAATTTAAGTTTATGTGTTTTCCCGTAGACAAAACTGCTGCAGACGCTTGGTGTGGCACCAAACAGGTAATTAAGAAGCCAAGCTGAGCGACGAAAGTTCCTTATTAGACCGAAGTAACCCTCTGTCTTGATATCTTTCAATGAGAGTCCTGACCTTTCGGATGAGGCAATCAGCTGCCAAATTGAGTCGGGAACTGAAAAATTATAGTGAATCCCAGCGATAGTTTGCATCGAACGTCCATAACGATGCCCTAAACCCAGCCGATAAACATGTTTCATCTTTCCGACATTGGATCTACCAAAATTTGCGATTGGGATTTCGGTATCTGCCTTTATTTGACAAGGCATACTATTGACCCAAAGTAGTTCTTCTCCGATCTGAGCATGTACGAAGCGATGAATATCGTCTAGTTCGTCTAGAAGATCGGAAATGTTGTTGTAGGGAGCGGTTATAAATTCAAGGAGAGCCTCTGAAAAATCCGTTGTGATTGAAGGATGCGTTAGTGCAGAACCTAAGGCTTCTGGATGAGGGGTAATGGCTATAAATCCATTATTGGTCGTCCGGAGACTTTCTTTTTCAACACCTCTTTTGATTTTGAGGAGTTGATGATTTGCTGAAGGGTCAGCCAACCTTTGTAAAATTTGATTTAATAACACTAGGGTGTATCCGTTTGATGGCGCGTTAGACACCGAAAAAATTGTAATCCTTTGATACGAAACAATTGCGTCTGCAGGGGAGCTGTCACTGAACTAACACATAGTAATTTTAACCTATTCTTTACTAAGATTAAATGCTATCCGCTTTGAGCAAGTCGAATCTCTTCATGAAGATACTGTGGGCAACTGTGTTCCTTTCCAGTAATCTCTGAAGCTTGCGGCGGTAAGGTAGATAGATGGCACAAAGATCAATGTAACTGTCGTGGCGAAAAGGACTCCAAAGACCAGTGAGATCACCATAGGAACTAGAAATTGTGCCTGTTCACTGGGCTCAAATATTATCGGCATAAGACCAATAAAAGTAGTAAGTGAGGTTAAAATTATCGGCCTAAATCGGTCTTTTCCAGCTCTTATAAGTGCTTGGCTTAATGCAAGTCCTCCCTGTCTTAACTGATTAATTCTTTCAATTAAAACAAGGTTATCGTTTACCACTACGCCGGTAGCCGCGAAAACCCCCATCCAGGACATCATACTAAACTCGAGACCTAAGAGAACATGTCCGAAAATTGCGCCCATTAGTCCAAATGGAATAGCCGTTAGAACACCTAACGGCTTGAGGTAAGATTTAAAGGTGAGAACCATGAGCCCATAAATTATTACAACTGCTGTGATGAGTAATTTTGTACCGGTCTGGTAGAATTCGGCTTCGTCAGAGCTGAAGCCGTCTTTGGATAGCCGGACGCTGGGATATTTTCGCGCTAGCTCTGGGCTAATTTCATTGAATACAATTTTGCTAATCTCATCTGTTGTCACAAGACTCTTTTGTTCATAGGCTCTTATGCGATTAGTACGTTCTCGATTTACCCTGCGGATGCTTGTAATTCCCTCAACATATTCGACATCTGCAACTGAGTAGAACGGTATCTCTTTACCGTCTGGTGTTCGAATTCGCATGTCTGAGAGTGTATCCACATTCTTTCGGGCTAATTCCGGATAACGAACGAGGACCCTCAATTCATCTCGGTCCCTTGCTATCCGCTGTGCCTCCGCTCCATAGAAGCCCTGTCGGACCTGATTTGCAACATCATTGAGCCCCACACCAAGGTTGTTACCGTCAGATTTCAGACTGATATTCAGATCCATTCCAGAACTTTCGCTTGTGTCTAAGACTCTGGAAACGCCTTGGATTTCCATTAAAGACTCGAGCATGAAGGTTTTAGCAGCATTGAGTTGTATGCCGTCATTTGAATTAAGTAGTACAGAAAAACCCTGATCCTCTTTCGCGCCGAACCCTGTTAAGGCCTGATAATTGGAGGCTTCTGGAATTTTACCGAGATGGTGGATCCAGCGCTCGCCAATAACAGCTGTGTCGATAGCATCTGTAACGCCAGGACTCAACTCAATCCAAACAGTAATATCGTAGCCGAAAAGGAAAGCGAGGGTATTTATAACTACCGTGCCGTCAAGCCCCTGTTCTTTCAGCGCGCTGTCCGTATTTAATTTTTCTGCTGCCGTTTCTACTCTCTTAAGTAACGACATCATTTGTGTTTTTGAATAATTGTCCGGCATTGATATCTCGAGCCCCACATAGTCCCACGGTACGTTTGGCATGAATTGTTTCTTTATGTGCCCGGCATTTAAGAGACTATATGCAAAAAGAAGAGCAATTAAAAAGCATAAAATGGTGAGATATCTCCATTCAAGTGCCTTGGCGAGGAGAGGCTGGTATCGGTTATCACAAATATTAAGCAACGTATTAGAGCATTTCTGACGTAAATATTTGAGTCGCCGCGTGAAATTGGTTTTGGGAGATTTTTCAGGTCCCATATGAGCTAAGTGGGAGGGTAAAATACACAAACACTCCACTAGTGAAAAGCTTAAAGCAATAACAGCGACAATGGGAATTGCCCAGATTGCCCTTATAAACGAGCCCGGTAAAAAAAACATCACCGCGAATAATATGATTGTTGTGGTTACAGCAAGAACTACTGGAACCAAGACCCTTTGAGCACCCATTTCTGCCGCTTCGTAGTCTTTATATCCTTCTTCGTGGTGTCGATATATGCTTTCTCCAACAATAATTGCATCGTCCACAATTATTCCAAGTATCAGCAGGAATGCAAACATTGACGCCATACTTATGGTGACCCCTGCTGCTGGGAGTAGCCATAGCGCTCCAGCGTATGCTATACCAATTCCGAAGGACACCCACATAGCCAATATGGGACGGAGGAATAGCATCAAGATTACAAATACCAAAATTAAACCCCCAACCGCATTTTTGGTGATCAGGTTAAGACGGTCTTGGTACATTATTGAGTGATCTTGAACCGTTTGTATTTTTAGATTGCCAGGGAGGAATGATGTTTCGTTGAGAACGTAATTTTTAACAGCGTTCGTAGATGCGACTACATCGGGATTATTTTCAGTATATACTTGAACAAAAACCATTTTCTCGCCATTTAAGCGGGCTTCAAAAAAGGTTTCCTCAAATGTTTCTTTGACATTCGCAACATCGCCAACGGAGACCCTAGTGCCATCAGGACGACCTAGCACCAAAATCTCATTGAATTGTGATTCATTAAAAGCCTGACCACTAGTTTGTAGCTGCAATGTACCGTTCTCGCCACGGATGGCACCAGCAGGCATGGTGATTGAGGACTGTTGTACTGCTGCCACAATCTCCTCGAAAGAGATATCGAAGCGCCTCATTTGATATTCTTCTAATTCGATTGATATAACAGGTGCTCTTATTCCTTGAAGCTCGACTGATTCTACTTCAGGTAATCTCGAAATGTCGTCTCGGACTCTCTCAGCAAAATCTATCAGAACATCGGTCGCGACATCACCAGAGAGGGCCACGGTCATCACCCGCTCTCTAAATACTACTTCTGTAACTTCGGGGCGTTCTGTTTCTCTGGGGAATGTCGTAATCGTGTCAATATTAGTCTGGATATGGTTTGTTAGTTTGGTCTTATCATAACCAACTTCGACCTCTACTAAAACTTGGCCTCCACCTTGCCAGGCAACAGAATCTAATCCTGCTACTCCGTCAACATTATAGATAGCCTCTTCAATTGGGATGAGGATTTGCTCTTCAACTTCCTCAGGTCCTGCCCCGAGGTATGGCATCATGATGCGTATGTAATCAACCTGAACTGAGGGGAATACCTCTTTCCCCATCGACATTGCACCAAAAATACCACCAATAAATATGAGTATCGTTAGTAAATTACTTGCAACAGGGTCACGTACAAACCAGGAGACAATTAGTCTCATAACATTTCGCCTGTGGTATTTTTAGATTGGATTTTTTCGGTTGATTGAGACGGGGAAGTGCTCACACTCATTCCGACGAAAGGATTTGCGACCCGAGAGGAAACTACCACGGTTCCCTCTGCTATACCTCGAACGATAGCTTGTTCGGCACTTGTTTTAATTACATCTACTCTGGCAAATTCGATCGAGTTTTGATCGGTGACGGTAAGTACTAAATTATTTTTATAGACTGCATGGCGCGGCAGGATAGTAACATCATCTAAAATTATTCCTGTAATTTTAGCCTCTACGAATCGGCCCATATCGAGCGGGGTAGCATTTTCTTGTGAAAATGGTTCGGTTATTTCAGCTACGGCGAATGTCATACGGCTTTGTGGGTCGATTGATGACTCAGTCCTCACAATGCGTCCCTCTCGAGTATGCTGAACTGAACCAATCGTGCTTTTAATGGATACTGCTGGGAACTTCTGACTACCTAGGGTGTCATATTCTGGTGGTAAGTCAATCCATTGCAACTGTTGGTCCCTTAGCGGGAGTCGTATTTCTGCAACCTCAGAGCTAAATATAGTCGCTAAACGGGTTCCGCGTGATACAAATTGACCTGCATGCACGAATGTATCGCGAATTCTGCCATTGAATGGGGCAGTTATGGTAGTCCTATCAAGTTGAATTTGTGCCCGATCGCGTTCGGCCGAAGCAGAGGCAAGGGCTGCCTCTGAGGCTTTCAATTGGGGTTTGCGTAAAAACAATTCGTTTGCCTCTTCATCACCAAGTTCCCGCCACTCCCGCCTAGCTTGTTTAACACGGCCACGTTCAATTGCTAACTCCTCTTCTGCCCTGGCTACGGCACTTTCAGCAGTGATTAAGCTAAGCTGATAGTCAATAGGTTCTATTTGAACTAGTTTTTCCCCTGAGGTGAAGAAATCACCATTGGCGAAATTCGGCGACACAAATTCAATACGTCCAGTAACTTCTGCAATTAGATCAATTTCATATTTCGGACTGACAGTGCCCTGAGAGACCACATTTAGCTGATGAGTTTTAGGTTGAACTTTGACAACTGTGACCTCAATAGCTTGTAGAGACTGTTGTGGAGCACGTTCCTGAGTCGGTTTAAAGTAATAGGTCGCCGATATTAGTAGTGCCCCAGCAAACAAAACGCTCGTGGTAATAATAATTTTCCGGTAAGGTCTGGCCATTATCACGTTGCTCTAGGTGCAGATAAGCGAGTAAACTGACACGTCAACATGCGGGCGCGTTTGGTAACTATTTTCTTGAGATGTCTTTTGACACGGCATTTTTAACTTATCCAAAGAACACGCATTTCTTATTACTTGAGAACGATTCTGGACTAAATCTTTTCACACAAAGCGGTAAGTCTACTCTTTTTTTTTCACTAAAGTTTATTGTATGTTACGAAGGCTCACATTTTTTGTTCCGATAACCCCCCACAATTTTTCATTTCATAGTGCTACTTTTCGGCACGCTTACTACTTTTTACACAAGTAATTGAGGAAATATTTGTAGTTTACAATTGTTTTTGGTTGCATTAACGTGATCAATTTTATTGCCTGTTGAGAGAATATTTGTTGATTACGAAAAGTTATTGTAAAACTAAGGTCTTGTCTTAACTCCCAAGGAATTCCAGATTTCATCGATTCGTTGAACTACTGACTTTTTCATGCTGATAGTTCTACCCCATTCTCGCTTTGTCTCACCTTGCATTTTATTTGTCGCGTCCAAGCCCATCTTAGATCCAAGGCCTGATACAGGGGAAGCAAAGTCGAGGTAATCAATTGGCGTATTTTCCATAATAATGGTATCTCTGGAAGGATCAGTTCTGGTTGTTATTGCCCAGACTACATCTCGCCAATTTCTTATGTTCACATCATCATCGGTTACGATAACAAACTTGGTGTACATAAATTGCCTCAAGAAAGACCACAATCCCATCATCACGCGTTTGGCGTGACCAGGATATTGTTTTTTTATACTTATTACCGCAAGTCTGTATGAGCAACCTTCCGGTGGAAGGTAAAAATCGACTATTTCAGGGAATTGTTTTTGAAGTATTGGTACGAATACCTCATTTAGCGCTACCCCAAGTATTGCTGGCTCATCTGGCGGTTTTCCGGTGTATGTACTGTGGTATATGGGATTCTCTCGATGAGTGATCCGATTAACAGTAAATACTGGAAAGCTATCTGTTTCGTTATAGTAACCGGTATGGTCACCAAACGGTCCCTCTATGGCAGTTTCGCCGGGATGGATGTGTCCCTCTAAAATATATTCTGCCGTTGCTGGCACCTCAAGATTATTTCCAAAACACTTTACTACTTCAGTTCTGCTGCCACGGAGTAAGCCGGCGAATGCGTACTCAGAGAGTGTGTCGGGTACTGGGGTAACGGCTGCTAATGTAGTAGCAGGATCTGCACCCAAAGCAATTGCAACGGGGAATGGACGTTCAGGGAATTTTTGGTGCCACTCTCGAAAGTCTAGCGCACCACCTCGATGAGCCAGCCATCTCATTATTAGTTTGTTTCTCGCAATCTTTTGCATTCGATAGATTCCAAGATTCTGCCGTTCTTTTTCAGGCCCGCGCGTGACTACTAGAGCCCAGGTGATTAGTGGAGCAGCGTCTCCCGGCCAACATGTTTGGATAGGAAGGTTATCCAGGTCAACTTGGGTTTTTTCTAAAATTACTTGTTGACATGGCCCCTTTTTCAGTAACCTCACTGGCATATTCAATACCTGCTTGAAATCATGCCGTTTGTTCCATAGATCCATTAATCCTTTGGGAGGATCTGGCTCCTTTAAAAAAGCTAGGAGCACGCCGATGTTACGAAGTCCCTGAAGCCCCGCCTCTCCCATCGCTAATGCTATTCTTTCCGGCGTGCCGAATAAATTACATAACACTGGGGTATTAAAACCTAGAGGATTTTCGAAAAGTAAGGCAGGGCCCTTCGCACGCAAAGTACGATCGCTGATTTCGGTCATTTCAAGATTGGGGTCGATTGGCTCAACTACTCTTAATAGTTCACCACGTTCCTCAAGAAATTCTATAAATTCTCGGAGATCATTGTATTTGGGGGGCGTTTTGGACAATTTTAGGGTATGTCACTTTCGTTTCATGGCGCCAAAGAATTCGTTGTTATTCTTGTATCCTTTTAGCTTTTCAACCATGAACTCGGCTGCGGTTAGATCTTCCATATCGTGCAGCAGTTTTCGAAGAATCCATATTCGTTGCAATTCTGATTCTTCTATCAGTAGTTCTTCGCGGCGAGTACCTGAGCGTCGAATGTTTATCGCAGGATACACCCGTTTTTCGGCTATTTTTCGGTCGAGGTGTAGCTCCATATTGCCCGTGCCCTTGAACTCTTCATAGATTACTTCATCCATTTTAGAACCGGTATCAACCAGGGAAGTTGCAATTATAGTGAGACTTCCCCCATGTTCTATGTTCCGTGCAGCTCCAAAGAACCGTTTTGGTTTTTCAAGTGCGTGTGCGTCTACACCGCCAGTCAAAACTTTACCAGACGACGGAATTACAGTGTTATAAGCTCGCGCTAGGCGGGTAATGGAATCAAGAAGAATAACGACATCTCTTTTATGCTCAACAAGTCTTTTTGCTTTTTCGATGACCATCTCGGCAACCTGAACATGTCTAGTTGGTGGTTCATCAAAAGTTGATGCAATGACTTCTCCACGCACTGTCCGCTGCATTTCCGTCACTTCCTCTGGTCTCTCATCAATGAGCAATACGATTATGTAGCAGTCCGCATTATTTCTGACAATCGACTGGGCGATATGTTGCATCATTATGGTTTTTCCTGCTTTTGGCGGCGCAACAATTAGGCCCCTCTGCCCCCGACCAATTGGAGATATCAAATCTATAATACGTCCAGTTAAGTCCTCGGTTGATCCATTTCCTGATTCCAATGTGAGTCGATTATCAGGGAATAATGGCGTAAGGTTTTCGAACAATATCTTGTTGCGGACATTTTCTGGGGTATCAAAGTTAATTTTATCTACTTTGAGCATCGCAAAATAACGTTCACCGTCTTTCGGAGGCCGGATTTTGCCTGATATAGCATCTCCGGTGCGGAGGTTAAACCGCCTTATTTGGCTTGGAGAAACATAAATATCATCTGGTCCTGCCAGGTATGAGGACCCGGCGGATCTCAAAAAACCAAAACCGTCTGGAAGAATTTCCAGAAGCCCGTTACCGTATATATCCTCACCGCTCTTGGCATGTCGTTTAAGAAGCGAAAAGATAATATCTTGCTTGCGTGATCGTGCGACATTGTCAAGGCCAAGTGACTCGGCCAACCCTATGAGATCGGCAATTGGTTTTTCTTTTAATTCGGATAAGTTCATAAAGAGGCTTTTTTTT
>CENJ01012726.1_pt1 | contig 22452 bp, 27 predicted proteins | sample 356161 | NCBI WGS metagenome assembly CENJ01 (sample SAMEA2619531, study PRJEB7988) | marine metagenome | biome: marine biome (ENVO:00000447); feature: surface water layer (ENVO:00002042); material: "saline water (ENVO:00002010), including plankton (ENVO:xxxxxxxx)" | depth 5 m
CCACAACCGGTTCTTCTTAACCGCTGTGTCGTTGTCCAAGTTCGCGGCACTCCCGCCAGCGATGAGGTCCAACATGGGCAAGATGACAAAGGCATAAATCACAGCCGAATAGGTCCAGATTCCCGTCGAATCAAACGACAAGTATGCCGATAATGGTACTGTGTAGGCAAGGAGGTACTTGAGGTCTTTCATGATCAGATTGGTATTTTTGGGTAAACACCCAAGGCGCAAGGTAATTCGATTTGGGTAAACACCCAAAAACTGTGAGCTGATCAATAAAAAAACGTCCGAACCACAACGGAACGGGCGCTACATAAAAGCATGTCAAAGCGAAATATCACCAACTGAATAATGCATCAATAAATGCGATGAAGGCCAACACTACGACAATTGACAATGCGATATAGGCCAGGATGACCACAAATGCCGCACCACCCAACAACCGGTTGGATTTTCTGAATTGCTTTCGTTCTTCGGTAACATCATACCCGTTGAGTTCCTTGATATCCAACACCTCCCTGCGTTTTCTGCGATTGAGTATGAACGCCACAATACCAGACACCAGTACCGCCCGGACCAGCAGGAGAGGTACACTAGTTGCAAGCAACAAAGCGGATAACACAAAAGCCCCGAGGGCGATGTTTCCGAACAGTTTCTGATGTTGGTACGTCTCATCCCACGGCATCGGTTCCACCAATTCTGCTGTTGACGTGCCCGCTGCAATCCGCTTGGGAGAAATGGGACGGATCTGACTCACTTGGACCGAGTTGTTCATGCCGTAGGGTGTGGCATTCAATGCTGCCGCTGGCAAGTCATGCGGCAATGTGCCTGCCATCGCCCACTGCATTTCTTCCAATGCTTCAACTGAGGCAGATGGAGCGGCCACGGAAGCATGCAGTCCTTGACCGCCTACCCGCTCGATGTGGTAACCAGGCATGAGGGTGCGTTTTTGAATCGAACACCCGACAAAGAGCATTGAAAACACCAGAAGAGCGATGATGTGCAATGGATTTTGCATGGTGCAATCTACCCGGAATTTTGCAAAAAAGCGGAATACGAAACGCTTTGCAGGGAGCGATTCACGACACAATGGCCAATTGGTTGGAAAGGCTGGGCTGTTAACTACTGCGCCGGCAACCGTGCGAAGGCCAACCATTTGAGCCTTTACTTGAACACATCAAAACCCTTCTTTCATGAAAAAGCGAATTCTTGGAACCCTCTTTGGGTTTCTCGCACTGTTCGGATTCGGTGCGATCTACTACGGCATTTTGACCGCCGATGCTGCGGCTGAAATGATGGCCCAATACGAAGGCTGTCTGCACGCGCCCAACATGGGGCTCATTGTCGTCGGCAACATCCTGGCCGCCTACCTATTGGTCTACGTCTTTGACAAAATGGGCGTCAACGATGCCAAAAGTGGGGCTTACCAAGGCGCCATGATCATGGCCATCGTCTTTGGCGTCTTTCAGGCTTTTGCCACAGCACAGTACACCTTCTATGATGCATCATTCGCCATGATCGAATGGGTCATCGGCATCATCCATGGCATCCTCGGCGGAGCAGCCATCGGCGCTTACAATTCAAAATTGGCGTAATAGCACATGTTCCTCCAGAGAAAAGCGGGTCCTTCGGGGCCTGCTTTTTTGTTGCATCTCATCGCGGCGACAACGCGCTACTTTTGTACCATGACCACACCTGCACGATGGGCCTTGATTGCCCTGCTATTTATCGCCCGCACTGCCCACGGGCAAACCCTGGATGATTTGGAGTTTGGCTTGCCCAACACGCTCGACATCGCCACGTGGAATATCGAGTGGTTTCCGAAGAATGGAAACGCCACCATCGAGCGGGTGCAGGCCATCATCCAGAACATCGACATCGACCTCTGGGCCATTCAGGAAATCGACGATACGACCGCGTTCAAAGGCATGGTCGATGCAATCGACGGGTACGAATACATGCTCATGGACGGTTGGTTCGGGGGGTTGGTATACGTCTACAATACCGATGCCATCGAGGTGCTCAACGCCTATGAAATCTATACCACCTCGACGTTTTGGAATCCGTTTCCGCGATCGCCGTTGGTGCTCCATTTTGCCTTTGAAGGCGAATCGTTTTACGCGATTAACAACCACTTTAAATGCTGTGGCAACGGAACCATAAACTGGTCGGATGCCTACGATGAAGAAACCCGGCGTCACGAGGCGTGCGTGCTGCTAAATGAATACATCCAGGAGGGGCTGTCCGAAGAGCGGGTTATCGTGCTCGGAGACCTCAACGACCTCATCCAAGAGCCCGCTACCAACAATGTGTTCGCACCGTTTTTGGACCTGCCCAACGAATACGCCTTTGCCGATATGGCAATTGCAGAAGGCCCCAGTTCCGGGTGGTCCTTCCCGGGTTGGCCGTCGCACCTGGACCACTTACTTCTGTCCAATGAGGTCTTTGATGATTTCGCGTCGCCCTCGACGGTGGTCGAGTGCCTGGATATCGCCTCCTTCATGCCGGGTGGTTGGTCCGAATTCGACACGAACGTAAGTGACCACCGGCCGGTAGTGTTGCAAATGCAGGTGACTCCTTTGGATGTGGAATCGCTGCAACCCGCAAACCCTCAACTAGTGAGCATTACCGATGCGGTCGGACGTGAGTGCCTGTATGCTCCCGGCCGCCTGCTCCTCTACCATTTTGACAACGGCTCGGTCCTCAAGCACATAAGCCTCAACGCCCAGCCGCCCTACTGACTCATTCGGTTGGCGCGGAAAGACCTTTGGCGCGTTCGATCAAGGCCATCATCATGTCCTCCGCCTTGGTGTCAGGCGGGCCGCCTTGTGCTTGCTCGAACCCTTAGGGCGCGTGCGGTCCGCGGTCTTTCAAGTTGAACCGGAAGATGTAATCGTCGGGGTGGGTGGCTTTGCCCGAGAAGGTGCCGAACCGGAGGTCGTTCAGTTGCAATTGACCGTCATCGCGGCGCAGCGCGCTTACTTCACCACAAACTCTGTCAGCAACTCTTTGAAGAGGTCAGAGGCGTGCACCGGCATTTCGAGGGGCGTTTCCAATTTTCGCGCATCGGGCACCTCATCCTGCCAATGAATGTGCCACCCCCCGCGGTTGTACTCGAGTGCTGTGCAATTCTCTACCCAATCTCCGCTGTTGAGGTACAACACCTGCCCCCCATCGCGTTTGACGAGCCGTTTGGACGGCTGGTGGATGTGGCCACAAACCACGTATTCGTATCCATTGCGAATGGCTATTTCCGCGGCGGTCTCTTCGAATTTGTTGATGAATTTAACTGCGGACTTGACGCTGTTCTTGACCCGCTTGGACAAGGATATTCGGCCTTTTCCCATGGCGAGTGATAGGCGATTGATCTGATAATTGAACCAAATGAGCGCGTCATACCCTTTGCCGCCGAGCAAGGTCAACCATTTGGCGTGCTGCATGGTCACATCGAATACATCGCCGTGAAAAAACCACGCCTTCTTGCCGTCGAGTTGGAGGACGAGCTTGTTCAGGATTTTAAAATTCCCTGTTTCAAACCCTACGAATTGACGAAAGACTTCATCATGGTTCCCCGTGATGTAATACACGGTCTTCTTGCGTGCAATCATATTGAGCAATTCGCGCAAAACTTGCATGTGCGCGGGTGGGAAGTATTTTTTTTTGAATTGCCACACATCGATGATATCGCCATTCAAAATCAATACCTCCGGATCGATGGAGCGCAGGTACTGCAAAATTTCGAGCGGCCGGCAACCGCGCATGCCCAAGTGGAGGTCGGAAATGACTGCCACTTCAACCGGGCGTCTAGAGTGAGTAGATGGGGTGAGGGTCATGCACGAATATGCACAGCAGGTTTATCCTGTGCTTTACCCCTGTGCGTCTGTTTTGTTATGATTATCAAAATTCGCTTTCGAATCGAGCCAATCAGCTCCGCAGACCACAGGCCTAGGCAGATGATGAAGTTCCGCCTATTGCATTCACCAATAGACGCCCTAACTTCGGTCATTGACGAATACTCCCTTATTGATGATCCAGAAGACCTCCCTACCCGTCCTGATTGAAGCCCGAACGAGCCTGCTCCTGATCGGTGTCTTTTTTGCTTCCGCGCTCTCTGCGCAGCTCAGCACCGAAGCCCTCACCATAGACGGACAGACGCGCACGTATCTGAAGTACGTCCCCGTGGATTTTGACGCTTCAGAGCAGGTGCCTCTGGTGCTGTGTTTTCACGGAGGCGCAGGAGTGGCAGAGGATCAGCTGGCCATCGGAGATTTGCGGGATACCGCTGACGAAGAGCGCTTCATCCTCCTGTACCCCCAGGCGTTACCCGACCCCAACGATGGCGGTTCCACCAATTGGCAAGTCGTCACCAGCGGTGATTTGCCGTTCACGGTCCCGAATCCGCACAGCGACATCGATTTTGTTGCAGCCTTGATTGACGAGATGCATGCGCTACATGGTGTGGACCTCAGCCGCGTTTACGCAATGGGGTATTCCAATGGCGGCGGATTTGTGTACGACCTCGCCTGCCGCTTAAACGACCACATCACCGGTGTAGGGGCCGTCGCGCGCACCATGTACGCCGAGTCCTATGCCAATTGCGAAACGACCCACCCCACACCCGTTGTCACCATCTTGGGTACGAACGACTTCAACTCGAATTACGATGGCGTCGTTTACAATGGCACGTTATATTACTACAGCAGCGACGAAGGGAACGCTTTGTGGATCGATGAAAACGAACTGCTCCCCGACGCTGACATAGTTGAGCTGCCAGACCTGAACACCTCGGACGGCAGCACCGTGGAACGCTACCAATGGTCCGATGCCGATGGGTGCCGAGAGCTGACACATTACAAAGTCTTGGGCGGTGATCACGACTGGCCGGGAGCGTGGGGCAACATGGACATCATCAGCCATGAGGTGATTTGGGACCACCTGAAAGAATTTGACATGAACGGCCGCATCTCCTGCGGATCACTTGCCTTGGATAATGCAGAGGTCGCCTCATGGACCCTCGCCCCGAATCCGGCCTCATCCCAATTGACAGTCCTGGGGGAGCACATCACCTCATCCGCGCCTTTCTACATCTTCAATTCCGCTGGCGTTCGTTGCCTCGAGGGCACAGTCGCATCCCCGCGCACGGCCATCAGCCTCCAAGGCCTTGAATCGGGCCGTTATTGGATTCACCTCAATGGCGAAACGCGCATTTTCATAGTTCAGTAAGGCGAGCCCCTCACCTTTGGCGCATAAGGCCCAGCCGCAATCCGGCAGAGACGCGCCATCCAGAGGGCGGTGGGAAAAGTGCGGTGGACTCTATGTAGGCGCCCGAATAATCATCGTTGGCCCACGTTCCACCAAGGTATCCATCAACGACCCAGCAACCGAGCAATCGCTGGTATCCAACTTGCAAAGACCCACCGAAAGCCGACCAACTGGGATCACCGAACGTGTTGGGCTCAACGAATTGGTACCGAGCAAAGCCCAAAAAACCCGCAGCTGCTGTGTAAACACCTTGGCAGCGCGCATAGGCATGCGGGTACCAGCGCATGTAAGGTTCAGTGATCAGCCCTCGCTTTATGGCACGCTCTTCCGGGTACCATGGTTGGGGTCCACTATTGAACTCCATGAATCGCTCGCGATGGGTGAAATCCAATTCTAGGCCTAGGGCGAAGTTTGCACCTACAGAGTGCTCAAAGCCGAAGGCCCATCGCCCGACCAATGCATCGGTCGCATTCCACTTGAACGCCGTTGTTGAACCCTTCCCGTTTCCTTCCGTTTGGGCGATCACATGCCACGTTGAGTTTGCGACAAACATCCATAGCAAAACACTGCGCAACACATTCTCCATAACATTCATGGCTTACAAACGCTGTTATCTGTATATGGTTGCTTCCGCCTTCATATTTTAACTTCTCGGCTGAATCATCGCTCGAAGAATTGGCAGCGGTTGTAAGCCTCCACGGCACTTTTCACCTCGCTGCGTGAGGCCCTGTCCCGCGCTGCTCCGAGGGTCATCCAAAATCCGCCCACGGCCGCATTAAAGGCGCCAACGGCATGCTCATTTTCGAGCTGAACCGCTCCTGTGACGGATTGAACGATTCCAATATTGGCCAAACCCCAGCTCCAGATTCGCTTGCGCCTGGCAGAAAGAAAGTGATCTCGAGCTTGAGGGCATGCACTGCATAAGCGTGCCGCTGCAGCAGGTCCATACACGTACCCATCAAGGACCACCCTGATTCCACGTTTCCACACGCCTTGCTGGACCGTCATAACGCCGGCCGGACTTGCGGAGCCTTGTCCCCAACTTGAAAAGTACATTAACAAGCAGAGCGTGATCATGAAGAAGCGCATCAGGTCAAGCTAATCGAAAACGTGCACATGCACCGAACTTAATCGCGCCCATCGTGCATCTGTATTGAAAAAATTAGGGGCCGCCAAAGACATCCCAAGTTGGAAGTGCCTGCCAATCAAAATCAAAGAGGGCCGCATTTTCCCAATGACTTCCCTCGGAACTTGTCTCCCCCTGCGAAGCCACCCAATCAGGCGCCCAATAGCACCAGCCCATGCAAACACCCGGCTCCAATTGATCCAAGGCTGCTTGCAAGGCATCGAAATAAGCTCCCTGGCCCTCAGGCGTAAACGGATACCCAGGTGTCTCATCACCGAACCACCACAGGTTGTCCGTCCAATCCGCCCAATCAGTTGTCCACGCGTATGCGGTCTCTGCAATGAAAACGGGAGTGCCCGCCGTTTCATGCAACTCAACAACCGCATCGGCAATGGCATCGATGTCCTGGAGGTGCCATTTGCTGTATTGGCTCACGGCGGCAACATCGGGCACGTAGCCTGCTTCCGCCAACTCCCCAAAAAACCACGGTGCCATCTCCAGGTTCGAAACGTGAACGGCCACTGGACAATTTGGGAATACATCCTCGACCGCACTGTGACCGGATTCTAACAACTCCGCGAGCGGTCCGAATCCATCGCTGATCACTCCGTGCGGTAACATCATTCCAGGGTCGATCTCATTTCCGAGTTGGATCAGTGCCGGTTCAATTCCATTTACTTCCATCGCCTTCAACGTGCACTCCAACCAACAGAGCATGGAAGCCTGAACTTCTTCAAACGAGCCACTGCTCCAGGCTGCGGGGGGTTCTTGATGAGCCGGATCGGCCCACGTGTCGCTGAAATGATAATCAATCATGAGGCTAACGCCCAACGAATCCCACCGTTTCGCTTCTGAAAGTACCTCCAGCCAGGAGCTTCGAAGGCCCGGACTTGGGTTGTTCCAAACACGCAACCGAACCAAATCCACCCCCTGCTCAGCCATCCATTGACGCGGCGATTCAATTTCAGCCCCTTCCTGATCTCGATAGAGCACTCCATCATACAGCATTTCGGGCAAAAATGATGTATCGACCCCTTTCCAAGATTGCGAGCGGACTGCTTGACTCAAGCCGAGAACAAATAGTAAGACTGCAAAACGAACCATGAATGAAATATACGCTAATGAATGCCGCTAGACACCGCAGGTGCGTTAAGGAAGCTTGAAGAGGTCTTCAACGCTGCAACTACCAAACCATCACTAACTTGAGAACAACTCAGCAATATTTAGACTCAGAATGCCTCACCAATGAAGAAATATATGCCGCTACCTTCTGCTGTAAAGGCCATGTCCAGTCGGGTGTAAATATCCTTTTCTGGGAAGATCAAGAAACGAAGCCCCGCCCCTCCAGCCGGCAAAAACTGACCCCATTTAAACGAGCGATCATCTCCAAATACCTGGCCAATCGACATGAAGACACTGGCGCCCACCCGCTTGGAAAAAGAAAAAGGCAAAATACGGTATTCAACCTGACCCGCGATGAGGTTTTTGTCTCGGAATCTTCCAAGGTAATAACCACGCATCAGGCTTTCCCCTCCCATGAGTGCCAGCATGTTAAAGGGCGGATTACCTGTTGTCAATTGACTGTATCCTTGAATGGCCAAAATCGTGTTCTTTAGAAGCGGAAGGTATACACGCGTATCTGCGATGTAAGAGATAAAGTTGAAGTCACGCCCATCGAGTGAATGGTAATTCAAAAATCCCCATTCGCTGTAGACCCCTTTTCTTGGATTCATGGCATTGTGGATGTTGTTGTAAATCACCCCCAATCCCAATCCCATGTTTCTCGATCCCATGCTTCCGACATCGGGCACAGTAAAATCTTCGGCTGAATTCAGGTATTCGATACCTGTTAACCCTTGGTAATCCAGTTCGAGTCCACAATACAAGGACGGCCATGTTTCCCGCATGATCCTCTCACGGATCAAGAGATACTCTCCATCGATTACGCTTTGAACTTCTGCTGGGCTATTTCTGCCGATGCCATGGTAAAAAAGCGGGAAACTTTGGTGTCGTGCCTTCCCATAAAAAAACCACGTATCCTCGTCGCTATACAACGAATGGTCCAGCCACAGACCGTATTGATTCTCTAAGGTCAAAAAGGCGAACGACTTGACCTCGCTCAAACGGTTTTTCAAATCCCGATTCGCTGAATACACAAACAGGCTCGAAACGCCAAACTCCCAACTGGTCTCCGGCGCATATGCAAGGGTGGGATAATTAATAAACTTCGCCGCAGTCGAATCCTCTGCTTGACCAAAGACGCGCTCGAAATAGCGTATGAGGACGCCATTTGTTTCATGCTCATCTTGAGCAAAGCTGCTGGTGGTAATCCCGAAAAACCAAACGATCAATGTCAGTTGAATCCTCATTCAATTAAAGTTGTTGGTCAAAGTACATCCTTTGGAGATGTGAACGGCCGACAAAAAAGCCCTGGATTACTCCAGGGCTCTTGCGCAGAAAAAGCGCAATGCAATAAAGAAGCTTGCGCAGCTTGTCACTCGGATGCATTGGCAGCTGCATAGGCAGCGGCTTCAGCATTTTCGGCATCCTCACTCCAATATCCGTGCAACTCTGCGATGACACCGTCTTGCCACTTGTAGCTGAAGTGTCCCCGATTGGAGTAACTCTCACCGGTTGTTTGGCCGTTGCCCGTCCAGGTGAACCAGGCACGTGACCAAACCGACCCATCGCTCCAGTACTCGGTTTGGATGGTGGCATCATCAATGGCAATTTCACTGTACAAGGCATCGTGGTGCATCTTAAAACCACCCATCAGGTTGTCACGGCCTGAAAATTCCAGGTTATTGATTTTGCACAGCACATTTTCGGCGTACATGTCCATAACGTCCCACTCGTTGAGGACGTACTTGTCAAAGAGCAGCTCAATTTGAGCGGATCGCTCATCATCAGTCGAAACGACGGATTGTGCTGTGGCCGCAGAATCTTCAGGAGCCGTGCAGCCAAACAACATGGCCACGGCACAAAGCGAAAGGGTGAAAAAAAGTTTATTCATGGGGTTAGATTTATGGATGAAAAGAACGAATTAGCAACCATTGAGTCAATTGATTATGAATGGAATGTTAATTATTTTTCATGTCGAAATTTCAACTCAGAACGCGTTGGCATAACCCATGAACGAAGAACAGCAAGGCCTGACTTTTGTCCCGTACACACCCGCGTACCGAAAGGCCTTTTTTGACCTGAATGCGGCGTGGCTGAATGCTTACTTCCTGCTCGAGCCTTTCGACATCGAGGTGCTTTCCGATCCTGAAAAAATGGTGATCGAGCCCGGCGGGGCCATCTATGTTGGTCTGTTGAAGGGTGAAGCCGTTGCGACGTTTGCTCTGACGCCTCAGGGCGAAGGCAAGGTGGAATTGAACAAAATGGCCGTTGATGAGGAGCACCGCGGCAGGGGGTATGGTCACCAAATGATGGAATTCATCCTGCGCGTTTGCCGCCAGCGAGAGGTGCACACGCTGGAGCTCTACTCTCACACATCCCTAAAACCCGCAATCCACCTCTATGAAACGTACGGTTTCGAGCCCTTGCCTGTCTCCGTCGACTGCGTGTACGACCGAGCGGACATCCGCATGCAGATGACGTTGTGACAGCAGCAGACCTTCACTCCACCGCCCGGAAAACCTTGCGCATCTGGCCGTTGGAGAGCCGCTCAATCACGAGTTGTCCGGCCGCATTGGCTGGACAAGGACGCCCCAGCATGTCCCACGTGCCTTGCACCGTTGATTGAGCCGATGGCAGTGCGGGCTCGATGCTCAACGGCAAGTTGGTGTTGCACGTGCTTTCAAAAAACTCCCACGCCACCAGGCTCGCATCGATGTCCATGTTGCCCCACGCCCCGGGCCAGTCGTGGCCGCCCCCAATGACTTTATAAAGTTCGAGCTGAGGACAGTCCGCTCCTCTCAGTCAAAGAAAATACGATGGCCAAATGTGACGATTACGGCCGAATAAGCACTTAACTCCGACCCAGTTCCTGCTTCAATCGTCCAGTACCAATCGCTGCAAAGCAAATTTTGACGTGCTTTTCCTTGCCGTTCTAAGCGCTTTATCATCTTACGCTTAGGAAGGTCCCGCTCACATCTATTGGTGGGAAAGGATTTCTGTATATAAAGGTGCATCGGCCAAAGTCGAATTCCGAAAGAAGTCGTGCTACCGGTACTCGGGTTTACTTTTCCGAACCCTACTTTGGCTGTGGCTAATGTGACGGCGATTCCAGCCTCAGCCTCAAAGAAATTACGCTCATCTCTGAAAGTACGTACCCCACCAAGAAAGGAGCACCCGGGTAAAAAGCCACCCAAATCAGGCAACCAAGTAACCCCAAAATTGGAATCAAAATACCCCTGTATGTCGCCGCTCGAGTAGGTTTGACCGTAGGCGGATTGACAGACAAGAATGAAAAAAATGGCGGAGATCCGTTTCATGTCATTGCGGGGTTTAGTTGGTTAATTTCTAACATTTGAAATGCTCATCATGAAAACTACAACAGCATACGATTTGCTCTAAGGCGTTCCCCCATTGGGTGGTGGACGTTTGAATGTTCACCTACGTGAACTCACATTGCGCATAGGATTGGAGTGAAATACAGCAAAAAACAACGTGGAACCATTTCATAGCGTGGGAAGTGTTTGGGGATGAAAACATCAGGTGAATCCCAAAATATATGGAAAGATGGTCAGGACGGGGTAAAGAGAGAATTGTACCGACCAAAAAAAAGCCCGGCGTTTGGCCGGGCTTTTAGAATTGTGAATAAGCGAATGCTCGAGAAAAAAATTATTCTGGCACGTTGAAGGCTCCCATCACCGTTCGGGTCCACGTCAAAGGATTTCTGTTGGCCGCAGTGGCTTGTGCAAACTTGCCAAAGCCTTCCGATTGGTACATGGCTTGCGACGCCGTCATGAAGGTCACATAATCCTTAAAATTAGCCGAGATGTAGTGCGAAATTGCGCCATCTTGACCCGCCATCGCTTGGTGCAACGCAATCTCGACATTGTACTGATCGAGGTCGGCTTGGCTGTCTTTGATGAGTTGGTCAAAAGCCGCGGCCATGGCCATTGGATCAGCAACTTCAATGCCCCAAAACGCCTGGTAGAAGTTTCCTTCTTTCTCCGTTGAACCCATTAAGCGAACGCCTGTTTGCTGGCGGGTGGGCTCGACATTCATGCCAAACCATGCCCACATTTTCATCCAATCAGGATTCTGAAAAATCGCCTGATAATCAAACAGCGGCGCCATATCATTTACATCGTCCGAAACAAAGGAAATGGACGTATTGTGCGTTGCTGCCCCCATTTCATGTTGGCTCATGAAACACATGGGGAGCGCCTTTCCGGTCTCAGTGTTCATGAATTCCGCCCAATTTGTATTGAAAGCCTCAGCCTTATCCATTGGGACGGTAAAGTCAAAATTCACCCAGGTTTGGGCATTTACGTTCAGGCCCATAACGACCAATAAACAGAGTTGAATGATGTGTCTCATAGCAAAAAAATATATCGCGATGATAGGGCATCGAGTTCAATTTGTGATGCCAGTCACAATATATTTACGTAATGGTGACATCAAGCGGCTGGACCACAAGTTTTAATGGACAGAAAAAAAGCGAGCTAAGCTCGCCTTCTTTGTTGCCGACTCTCAATCAGATCTCAAACCTGATTGAGCTCATAGATTTCGTAACCCTCCATCACAGCATCAAACACAGGCTTTGACACTTGGTTCGAACCATTCAAAAATGCATGCAACGCATCCATATCGTGGACCGCGATTTTGAACATGACTTTACGCTGGTCTGGCGCAACCGTTCCAATGGTCTTGCTTAAGTCTGCAATTTTCTTCCGTTCAGCAATTCCTTCGTCAGACTGCATGAAACTCATGAATTTTGAGAACTGTCCCTCTTTAAGCATTCCAACAACGAGTATATCTTTCATCTTTTTTTTCGAAAGTAACGACTAAACACGCCTTGTTTCAACGCGCGACCCATTTTTCTACCTCGTCACCGCATGCACGTCGCGCACTGCCCCTTGAGCAGCACTTGGGCCTCATCTACCCGGTATTGATTCAGGATTGGCACAGCCACCTGCTGCTCCAAGCACACGACTTGACTGCATGAAGTGCATTGGAAGTGAGCGTGTCTATGGACGTGGCCAGATTGGGTGCATTCCTCGCACAGCGCGTAAAACTTGATGTTCTCGGAAGCAAGGAACGAGTGCACCACGCCATCGTCTTCGAGCCGATCGAGCAACCGGTATACCGTGGATCGGTTCACATCAGCTGGCAAGCGCTCCATCACAAGCTGGACAGACAGCGCCTCCTGCGCGTTGCGGAATGCATCGAGCACCAATTCGAGGTTTCGTGTTTTGCGGTGTACGCCCATGATCACCAACTAATGCGACTGTGTTGCAATAATACGATTTTACGCTAATTTCGCACCTCATTCCAATTCCATGGCATCTTTTTCCCTCAAATCGGATTCAGTTGGAGCGGCAGCCAGCTTTCTGTGTATGATTCACTGCTTGGCCACGCCTTTTTTGTTTGTAGCGCAAGCGTGTTCGAGCGCTTGCTGCAGCGGCGCACCCACGTGGTGGCGAGCTGTTGACTTCGTCTTCTTGATAGTTTCCGGGCTGGCCATTTTTCGTTCTATGCAAACCAGTTCCAAAACTTGGGTTTGGCGAAGTTTGTGGGCGACCTGGGGCGTATTGGCCTGGTCGGTATTGATGGAAGCCTTCGCACCTGAACTATTCTTCCCTGCAGCCAAATACACGGCCGCTTCGGCGCTGATTGGCCTGCACGTCTACAACATGAAATACTGCCAATGCGGCACGCCTGAATGCTCAGTACATGGTGGCTAACACGAAACTTCCGGTTACTGTACTTTCCGGCTTCTTGGGAGCCGGAAAGACCACATTATTGAACCACATCCTTCACAACAAGCAAAACCTCAAGGTCGCTGTCATCGTGAATGACATGAGTGAGGTCAATGTCGATGCGAACCTTGTGGCCAGTGAAAACACCTTGTCCCGTACCGAGGAAAAGCTCGTCGAAATGAGCAACGGTTGCATATGTTGCACCCTTCGCGAGGATTTGATGGAGGAAGTCGAACGGCTTGCCCTTGAAAAGCGATTCGATTACTTGCTCATCGAAAGCACAGGCATCAGCGAACCTATCCCGGTCGCGCAAACCTTCTCTTTCGTGGACGAAGACAACGGCATCGATCTCAGCCGTTTCAGCTACGTCGATACCATGGTCACGGTGGTGGACGCCACCAATTTCTTCCGCGATTTTGGAAGCCCTGAGACCTTGATCGACCGCGATCTGACCGACATTGACGGAGACGATCGAACCATCGTGAATCTGCTCACCGATCAAGTCGAATTCGCCAACGTCATCGTACTCAACAAGGTGGATGCGGTATCCGAAGAACACCTGGGCATCTTAAAAAGCACACTCAAAAAACTCAATCCCGGCGCCGACTTGGTGGAGACCAACTTCAGCAAAGTCGATCCCAAGCGCATTCTCAATACAGGGCTTTTTGATTTTGAAGAAGCCGAAGCCAGTGCCGGGTGGATTGAAGAATTGAACAAGGACGAACACACACCTGAAACTGAGGAATACGGCATCGGATCGTTCGTTTACAGAAGCACCTTGCCGTTTGACCCCGAACGATTCTGGCATTATTTCCAAACTCGCTTCCCGCCCAATATCATTCGCAGCAAAGGCTTATTCTGGATTGCATCCCGACCGGATCAGGCATTGATTTGGGGACAGGCGGGCGGCTCAATCCGAACGGACAGTGCCGGTGTCTGGTGGTGCAGCATGCCGTTCTCCAAGCGCATCCAATTTCTTTCCTTCATAGAAAATCAAGATGAAATCGAAGCTGCTTGGGACCCTACGTTTGGAGATCGAAAGACCGAAATCGTCATCATCGGGCAAAACTTAGACGAGGCCCAAATCCGACAAGAATTGGACGCTTGCCTTGTGCCGTTAGATCGGCTCCACGAAAACTGGCAATTGGGCTTCCAAGATGAGTGGCCCGTGGAACGCAGCGTTCCGTTGTAGCACAGAATTTGAGCTCAACCCCTTGCCTTCATCGGCTGTATGCGCCAATGGGTGAGCGATCGCCATGCCCACTCGACCGGGCCGAAAGCGTAGCGGTCCATCCACCATTTCGACGCGATGATCTGCACAATCCAGATGGGGACAATGACGAGCCACAACCGCGCACGATCCAAAGTCCCGAATATCCCAAAGCCGTGGCCATACATCAAAGTGGTGCAGATGACGGTTTGCGCGAGGTAGTTGGTCAATGCCATTCTTCCCACAGGAGCAAGCCACCGCTCCAGCCCGTGCCTTGCTTCGCCTCCGCATAGCCAGAGGATGCCCCCCACATAGCCCAATACGATGAACACCATCCCCATGCTCCTGAAGAACCCCCCATCGAAAAACACCTCCATCGCCCATTCGTGGGCTTGGCTGTAATGAAAGCCCCACCCGGTGATGGCCAAGCCCACCGCCAGACCGATGAGCGCAAGCCCGCCGTTCCACCTTCGACCCCTGCTGCCGTTCAAAACGCCTGCCTTGTAGAGTCCCATGCCCAGCAGCATCATCGCGGTCGCACGGAGGGCCAGCATGGGGAGGTACTCGGTTTGCAACGCCATGGCGCCGGGAACGCGGACCGTCATTTGGTCCACCCACGGTCCGCGCATGGCCGCCACCTCTTGGGCAATGGCCGCACTGCTCGGCGTCCAAAACTCAGCGAATTCAGCTACGTCCGCCTCCGTCCAATACGGCACCGACCACCCCATCATGGCATCCCTCAGCAGCAAGAGCAATACGCTCGCACCCGATGCGATGAACAGATTGCACGCACTCCATTTGCGAAAGAAGAACAGCCACACCGAGCAAATGGCATAGGTGACCAAAATGTCCCCCACCCAGAGGAGGTAGGCATGTAGCATACCGAAGACCAAAAGCCACCCGTTTCGCCTCATGTGAAATGCCCATGCAGATCGTCCCTTCCCCTCTACTTTATCCGTGAACAAGACCACACTCGCTCCAAACAGCAGGGAAAAGAGACCCATGAATTTCTCGTTGGCAAAGAGCTCCGAAACCACCAAGGCCCCTTGATTCCAGCCGTGCAACACCCCCTCCACATGGGGGTTGAAGTAGTGGGCCTCGGGCAGGCCGAAGCTGATGATGTTCATGATGAGAATGCCCAATAGTGCAAAGCCCCTCATGACATCCAGTTGGTTGATGCGTTTGGTTATTGTCTTCATAACGACTCAAAAGTAACCCTCACTTTGTCAGCCCCCTTCGCTATGGAAAGCGTGAGGTACCTTGTTGCCATGGAAAAATCAACACCACCTTCAACCAAGGATTCTTTTTGGCATTACATCAATCCCGTCTGCCTCTCAACAGGCATCATCGGCCTCGCTTTGCATTTTGAAGTGGAGATGCTGGATCTGGGAATGACCGGATTGGGCCTTTGGGGCGTAACGGGCATATTGGGGCTTCAAAAGGAAGGGGTTATCAAATGAACGGACCCGCTCTATCGCCTGAACTGAACGAACTCCTTTGGTATTCATGAAGCCGCTGAAAACGGGGAATTGGGCATGCTGTGACCCGAACCTTAAATGGACTCGCACTTGGTTGGACGGACAGGCTTCCCGAAATTGAGCTCCATGTTGCATCCATTTCGAATCCTCCCCCTCCTGTCCATTGCTGTCTCCTTTCACGCCTGCCAACCCGGAACTGAGTCACGGGTGGGATTGAACGCCGAGCCCGTCGCCCTCGACCTGTCGCAGGACTCTACCTGGTCGAGTCTGGCCACGGCCATTGAATCCGAGGTCGACAAGGGAACCATTCCTGGCGCGGTGCTCCTGCTCGCACGAGAAGGACAGGTTGTGGGCCACCAAGCTTTTGGCGTCAAGGACCCACACAGCGGGGAGCCCATGGATAAGGATGGCCTGTTCCGCATCTGTTCGATGACCAAGGCCACCACAGCCGCGGCAGCCATGATCCTCTGGGAACGCGGTCAATTGGGACTCGACGACCCTGTGTCCCTGTACCTCCCTGAATTCGCGAATATTGGGGTATTGGACTCCCTCCGGGATGATTCCACAGGCGTGCATTCGGCCTTGGTCCGGCCCGTGACCATTCGCCACCTGATGACCCACACAAACGGCATCCCTTACGGTGACATTGGAGAGGAACGGTTTGCCAAACTCTATGCCAAATACGGTGTCAACGACATCTTTCCCACGGACGGGAGGAGCACGCGTGATAACGTCAGCCGGCTCACGCAGACTGGCCTGACCCATCAACCCGGCGAGGCCTGGACATACGGCCTCGGTCTCGACGTGCTTGTGGCTGTGTTGGAAGTCGCTTCAGGCCAACCCTATGCCGAATTCCTACGCACCGAAATGCTCGACCCCCTTGGCATGGACCACACCGCTTTTGTTCTTCCTCCAGAACACCAAGCCGATTTGGTCGAAGTGTGGCAAAAGGACAGCGCCGGTGCGTGGCAAAAACATAAGCATCCCAAATACACCACCGATTACCCCCTCCGTTCCGACTGGCCCATGTGTGCAGGGGGAGCCGGCCTGACCAGCTCTGCGCTGGACTATGCTCGATTTCTTCAAATGATCATAGACAGGGGGGCCATCCCCGGAGGTCGCCTGCTCGAAGAATCCACCATCGACACCTTGCTCGCCGACCACGCACCTGGACTGATCGAGAACAACTGGTACCAAGGATTGGCCTGTGCTGTGACAACTGAACCGGCAAACGGTGGATTTTGGTGGGGCGGATATTTCAACACCCAGTATTTCGGCAATTCTACGACCGGAGAAGTCGCAGTGCTCATGAAGCAGACCTACGGCCTCCGAAACGACAACACCTCCTCGGCCTTCTACGAGGTCTTGAATCGGTGATTATTAATGAGAAGAGAAAAAATCGTTTTCAGAAGAATCAACAGAAAGCATCAATGTCACGAGTCCAGGTGATGGAATAATTCACGAATGATATCGTCCATATTTTGGTTCTCGGCCAGTACAGCCCAGTGTAGCGCGCCCGTCTCGCAATCCACAAATCTTAAAGACGTTAACGTTGCTCCTTGATCACACAATTGGCTAATCAACACCACCCCCTTGGCTCCGGATAATTTGCCGGCATCGACGATACTTGACTCGTCATGGAGTCCCGCCAAATTTCGGTGTTGTTCTGAACTTACAACATGGAGAGCCTGACGCTCTAGAACGCGAAACTTCTCCAATAATCGAATGCCAAGTGCGGCCTCAAGTGCTACGGAATTTGATGATCCATGACAAGGCTTATTCTCTAGAGCAACAACGAAAATATTAGAACCTACAGCCTCTTTCGTTTGCACTATCACACGGAGTGGAGAATATTCCTCTGATTGCGGCTGTAACTCGCCGTAAAATCCACGTGGGTAATCATCGATCCATTTCAATGGAATTAGCAACCAACAAAAAACTAAAGACCACCAGTTAATCCGTCCTGTTTTCTTGATTTCAGTCTTTAAATCCGCGTAGCCATCTTTTGCAATCCGCACATCGAGTATACTTCCAGAGACTTTGTCATCCCGGTGACGAATTGGTGTTTGCCCGATATACTTTCCATCAGTAAAGACATCTGCTTCACTGGGAGACGAAGTAATCAAGATACTTTGCGAACACGACGGCAGCAGAATCAAAAGGACAAGGAACCAAGAAACCAACCGCTTTCTATGGATGTGAAAATTCATTGATACACCGGAGCAAACACTATGCCACTTTAATGACTACTTCAAGAGGCCAATCGAAAAAATGCAGTACAAGCAAGTCATACGGCATCGTGAAATCTGGTAAATGAAGTGACAAAGCATGCACGCTTGCGTTCAGCCGGCGGCTCTTTTACCCACCATGGGCCATTAGAGCATTTGATAGGAAATTTGCCACTTCCTCTTAGCGTATTCGTATTCAATTGCAAAACCAAGGATGCCTCGGAAAAGCGGTTTTATCAATCGCCTTACCCGTCTCAACCCAGATTTTGATTCCTCCTGTTACGGCATCGAGATAAAGGCCCACTTGACGTCGTACAAACAACCTTAAAGCCAGTCCGCGAACGAGCTTCGGAAATTTCTCCACCGCAAGAGGCGTAACGGAAATTGACAGTTTGCATGAATTTGAATCAAGGGGCTCAATGCGCCAAGCGACCTCGTTTTTGGGCTCACGTTTACCCCCAACTTTTAGATCGTATCCAATACCATCTAACCACGCGGTCGATTCGCGGGTAAAGGTGACTCCGTTTAGGTAGGTAATCACATCTGACAATCCTTGGTTCGCATTATTCTTGGTGTGCCTAAGGATATAGGGATGGCACTCTTCAAGGTGATGATTTGAAGTGATAGCCGCCCAAAGAGTTGGGGCAGAAACTTGTATGCTTTGGGTTGAGGTAATTGATTTCATCCTGATTCAAGGGTCTCTTTTTCTAAGGTAATCGCGAATCTCCAAGTTGTGGCTGAACCCATCGTATTCCCTTGGACTTAATGTAACAAAGAACTCACATTTTTGGAGCAGGAGACTTGATGCAATCCCGAATGAATCGACAGCTTTTGCTCTTATTTAATAATTTTCTTTGCCCTTGTTCCCACCCGTTTTTCCCTTGAGAAGCAACGAAGGAGTTCCGCACCATGAACTTCCAATGGATTTAGAATTGTTCTCTATTCCAAATCGAACGCCAAACTTCACTCGTAATGCCTGGGATTATTCGTTAATCAAAACAGGCGCCTTACCATCAGTAATAATAAGTTTTGCATTTGGGGATGAAGCTAATTCCTGCAATACCTCTAGGCTGCGCCATGCAATGTTATTATCCGTCATACCCTCTTGAATGATGATTTGAGCATCGCGAATGCCTTCAGCTTCAATTCTCTTTTTCTCGGCGTCTTGGCGAGCTGTCTGGAGCACAAACTCCATGCGTTGAGCTTCTTGTTCCGCCTTTAGTTTATTCTCCACAGCCGAGTACAACTCCTTAGGCAACTCTATACTTTTCAGTAAGACAGCTTCCACGTCTATTCCGCGCGGGGTTAATGTCGCTGCCATTTTCTCTCGCACCGCCAGTTCAATTTCATCTCTTTTACCCGAATGCATGTCTTTTGCTAAATACATCGCAGTTACGTCAGCTGCAGCTGACCGAAATGTATTCTTAACAATCAGTTCATAATCTCGTTCAGAGCCCAAATTCTGGATAATGCTTAAAACGGCTTCAGGCTGAATCCTGTAAAGAATTGATACCTCGGTCAGAACATTCAACCCTTCCTTTGATGGCAAGGACAGCCGAAGTTCACCAGAAGTTGTGCGCGTCGGCAAGTCAATTAATACGGTAGTTAATGGGTTCACTATAATTAATCCTTCTGTTTTGGTTGCAGGGTCTAATTTCCCAAGGCGTTGCTTAACATAAATTGTTCCTGGCTTAGCAATGGTGCAAGAAATCATGAATAATGGCAAGCATAGGAGCAACTTACTTTTTCTCATTTTCATACTGCAAATAGGCCATACATTGCGTGATACTAGACATAATCAACTGGAGAATTATCCAATTTTCAGTACTAGTTATCCAAAATTCACAAGCTCTCAATGGCTACTTTCTCGTGAATTTCACCAAACGCCGAATTGATACAAATGGTACTTCACATGTACATAGATATTGCGCTTGAATGTAAACTGTGACACCCATCCATGGAGAGGTGTATATCTCATCCACCCGTCAAGCTCGGATACTGCAGTTAAACGGTCAATTAATTCTTTCCGCTCCCGATCAAAGTCAATATCCTCAAGCTCAACGGTCCTGAGAGATGGAAGTGAAAAGGAGTTTTTTTGTACCGGTGAATATCATATCGCACGTAATACTTCACATAGAGAAGGTGCAATCTCCCCATCGTATACGTCCGCAGTATCGATACCAAACTAGTTGGTTTCTCACTCGAATACAGTCGGATTTGAAGGTTGCAGTGTCTGAGCATCTGAGGCGCACTCATCATCCCCCATTGCGGAATGGAGTCAGCTTTCAACTTCAACAATGCGTTAATGAGATCTTGGATGCTCAATTTTTGCATGAAAGAAAATATTGACCTGAGATGTTAACCTTCACAATCTATATCCAAAATCTGCGGATAGGGGCTTTCCACTTGACATAAAAGCACCCCGCCCTGCTGCCAAAAGGTTACCCTCCACGTCTTTGATTTCGGCCTCTGCTACAAGAAGTCGTCGTCCCTTGTGGATCAACTTTCCTTTGCACACGATTCGCCCCCCAGTTACAGGCCTGGTAAAATTGAGGTTCATCGAAACTGTCAAAAGGTATCCATCCTTTACATGAGCCTGCGCTGCAAAATAAGACGCGTCATCAATCAATTTAAAATAGACGCTTCCGTGTGCAGCGCCCATCGCATGAAACTGGGTCGGGTCCACTTCTAGTGAAATCAATGCCTCCTCATCATCGAATGACGCCTGGGTAGAAGGATACATAGATCGGTTGATTGGACAACGGAGATACATCTCCTCCAGCTTGGCGCAATGATTTGATTTCGACAAAGGCATTAATATTGATTTGCTTTCCAAGAGGAAAATTAATCAGTCTGTTCTATTGTTAGAAGCTCCAAGAATTTGTTATGCTCAAGGGCACCCATTCTCATGTTTGAAATGAGTGAAAGGCACTCTTTCGTTATTTCCGCTGGAAGATTACTAGTAAAATAAAATTTACTACCATCATATGAGGTCAGACTATTTTCAATTTGGTTAAAGCAGATGTCACAGTGAAAATGGCCGACGAGAATCTCAGCACACGTTAAATCATAGGGGCTGAGTCGGATATTGAAATCTTCAATCGAACACGAAGTCATGATCTGCCTTCGGTTGTTGTAAGTGTTTTCGGTGCTAACCTTATCGAGGGAAATGCAATTTTTGGACATGCCTGTTTCAATATTCAGAGCTTTATGCTGTCCCAAGACGGTCACATGAATCAACAAAGTGAGCAGGAAAGATAAAATAGTGAGGGCAAATTTCATGTGGATTAGATTTATGGCAAAATAGCACCGGAATCTCTTTTCGATAGTTGCTTATCCTTGGCGTTTTGAGGGCCAACCCCACTAATCCCTGAGAAAAGATGTGACAAAGAATTCACATTTAGTGGAGCCGGCGGAAACTGATCCTCCTCACAAAAGCACTGTGCCGCTTGTGTTTTGTGGTGGCATGCCTCGCCCATGCGGTCATCCATGTTCTCTAGTTCATAATGCCTCATAGCTGTGAACAGGGGTTACCCGCCCTGACCACGCCATTGTCGAACTTTGCAACAATATTTGCATTGGCAAAAACATCGAGCTATTCCCATTCGCCCAATTCTGACTTCATGAGCAAACTCATCAGCGGCATCCAACAAATTGGCATTGGTGTTCCCAATGTGCACAAGGCCTGGAAATGGTACCGAAAAGCCTTTGGCATCGACATTCGAATGTTCGAAGAAGCAGCCGAAGCCGCACTGATGACGCGCTATACAGGTAATGAAGTGCATGCGCGACATGCCGTTTTGGCCTTGCACATGGGCGGAGGTGCAGGCATGGAGATTTGGCAATTCACGAGCAGAGAACCTCAACCTGCATCCATCCAAGGCAGGCTGGGAGATACTGGGATTTTCATTTGCAAAATCAAATGCAAGGATGCGGTGTTCATGCACGAAGAGCATAAGCGACGGGGCATTGAATCACTTGGACCTGTTCATACCCGCGCGGACGGCAGAAAACATTACTACCTCAAGGATCCTCATGGATACCTGTTTGAGATGGTGGAGAGTGACGAATGGTTTGGCCCAGCTCCTTTTGGAGGAGGTGTTGGCGGAGCCGTCATTGGCGTTTCAAACATGGACAAATCCCTTGCACTCTATCGCGACATCCTTGGGTATGACACCGTGGTCTTGGATGAAGCGGGGATCATTCCAGTGTGGCAAGGGGTCCCCGGTAACGATGAATCTTATCGGCGTATGGTATTGCGACGCTCAGAACC
>CENJ01164902.1_pt1 | contig 22448 bp, 20 predicted proteins | sample 356161 | NCBI WGS metagenome assembly CENJ01 (sample SAMEA2619531, study PRJEB7988) | marine metagenome | biome: marine biome (ENVO:00000447); feature: surface water layer (ENVO:00002042); material: "saline water (ENVO:00002010), including plankton (ENVO:xxxxxxxx)" | depth 5 m
GCTTTTGAAAAAAATCTTGAGTATAATAAATGAAGTATAGCATGTTCCACTCCACCAATATATTGATCTACTGGCATCCAATAATTTATATCATCAGTATCAAATCCTTCGTTATTATTCTTTGGAGAACAAAATCTTAAAAAGTACCATGAAGAGTCTACAAAAGTATCCAAGGTATCAGTTTCTAAAAGACATTCTTCTCCATTAATTTTTATTTTTTTCCAATTATTTTGGTGATCTAAAGGATTACCATTCACGTTTAAATTAATATTTTCTGGAAGCTTAATTGGTAGCTGATCTAAGGGCACTTTAACAATTTCACCTTTTTGGTTATAAGCCATTGGAATTGGACAACCCCAGTAACGTTGTCTAGAAACTCCCCAATCTTTAAGTCGGAAATTTATCTTTTTTTTTCCAATCTTTTTTTCTTCTAAAATTTGTATTGTTTTAAAAATGGACTCCTCTGGAACTTTTAAATTATCTAAAAATTTAGAATTAAAAATTATACCGGGGCCGGTGTAAGCTATCTTACCAATTTTAAAATTTTTTTCTTCTTTAGGCGGTTTAACTACTGGGATAACATCTAAATTATATTTTAAAGCAAAATCCAAATCTCTTTGGTCGTGGGCCGGACAGCCAAAAACAGCACCAAAACCATAATCCATTAAAACAAAGTTAGCAAAATAGACAGGCACTTCTTTTGAGTTGTCTAGTGGATTTACCGCTTTTAAATTTGTTTTAAAGCCTAGCTTTTCTCCCTGTGCAATTGACTCTTCAGTAGTCCCAGTTTTTGAACAATTTTTTTTGAATTGCTCAAAATCCTTACTATTCTTATAAAATTCAGCTATTGGATGGTCTATAGATACTGCTAGAAAAGACATACCAAATAAAGTATCGGGTCGTGTAGTAAAACATTTTATTTTCTCAATTTTTGGATTTCCTTTTATTTTAAAGTCTAATTCACAACCAAAAGATTTACCAATCCAATTTTTTTGCATTGTTTTTACTTTTGATGGCCAGTTTTCTAATCTATCCAAATCATCTATGAGTTCATTAGAAAATTTGTTAATATTAAAGAACCATTGATTTAACTTTTTTCTCTCTACTATTGCACCAGATCTCCAACCTTTTCCATTTATCACTTGTTCATTAGCTAAAACAGTCTTATCAACAGGATCCCAATTAACGTAATTTTCTTTTCTATAAACAAGACCTTTGTCGTAGAGATCTAAAAAAAATTTTTGTTGATGTTTATAATATTCAGGTGAGCAAGTTGAAATTTCTCTATCCCAGTCAATTGATAGACCTAATCTTTCTAACTGAGATTTCATTACAGAAATATTCTTTTCTGTCCAGACTTTAGGATCTAAATTGTTTGATTTAGCTGCATTTTCCGCTGGCATACCAAAAGAATCCCAGCCCATTGGGTGAAGAACGTTGAAACCTTTTTGCAGCTTATAACGAGATAGAACATCTCCGATTGTATAGTTTCTAACATGTCCCATATGAATTTTTCCTGAAGGATAGGGGAACATCTCAAGGCAATAAAATTTTTTTTTCTTTTTATCTATTTTTGTTGAAAAAGTTTTATTTTTTTTCCAGATTGATTGCCATTTATTTTCTATTTTTTTAAAATTATATCTATTCACTAAAACTTTAAATTATTTGTCTGTGTTTTGAATTACTAGTTTAGTTTCTTTCATTTGATATCACTGACTTAATCTTTTTTGATTTAATTTTTTCTTTATCAGTTTTAACTAGGTAAGCTGCCTTCTTTAAAATTTTATCTTTAATGTCAAAAGCTAAGTCACTTTCAATTTGATTAATTTTACAATTGTTATTTACACATATTTTTTTATGTATTAAAACTTTCAGGGCATCTACTCTGACCTCAGTGTCTAGGAATCTTAATGTAATTTTTATAGCTTCATTAGAATCGCCATCAGAATACCAATCTGAAATTATTAATCCTCCGGCATAATCAACTGAGGCGATAACCATGAAATCTAAGGTGTCTAAAGATGCTCTCCATAATGGATTTGAAGAAGCGAATTGATAATTAGTATTTGCAGCCCCACCACCAAAAATACCACTTCCAACTCCTCTTCCTTCATCCGCATTTTTTCTAGCTCTTTTTCTCGCATCTGGTTCAATAGGCTCTTTAGGATTCATGATGCTCCCTACATTTCCACAACTATTTAAAAAAATTGTTATTAAAAGGAAAAAAGCTGCATTTTTTAGTAATTTATTTATTTTTGAAATAAGCATTAAAAATGACTTATATTGGCAAAATTGATAATTAAAACAATAAAATAGTGTTGCTTTATTGCAACAGTAATGAAAAAAAATACTAAAAAAACAGCTAAATCGAGCTTTTGAGTCTTAAAAAGGGTAATTATTCTGCATTCATATGAATATTAACAAAGAAAGGACAATTATGAATAACTTTAAAAAAATAGGTCTTTCTGCACTAGCTGGTTCTATGGCTATGGTTTCTGCACACGCTGTAGATTCTAATGTTAAAATAGAAACTCAAGCTATTTACTCAACTGCACAAGGTAATGAGCCGGGTGCAACTGCAGAAGCCTTAAACGGTAAAGGTATCGCTCTTGATACTGACTTACACTTTACAGCTTCAGGTGAATTAGACATGGGTTGGACAGTAAGTGTTGCACACGTAATAGATACATCTGCTAACCTTACTAACTCTTCTACTCAAATGGCTGTTGGTATGGGATCAATGGGTACTATACAATTTAACCATCTTGGTGGTGCAGCAACAAATTCACTTGATACTGTATTGCCACAAGCTTATGAAGAGCCATGGGATCCAGGAGCTGGAACAAATTCACAAAATGCTTTTGGTTCTTCGCTTAACAAAGGTTCAGTGACTTACAAATCACCTGCAATTGAATTGCCAATGGGTGTAACTATGAACCTTGCTGCTGACTACGATCCAAACGCTGGCGTTGCTGCTCCAGCTGCTGGTGGAGTAGGAACTGATGCTGCTTCAGGAGAAGGTTACACAATCAAACTTGCTCACGACAGTGGTTTAACAATTGGTGCTGGTAGCGAGAAAGTTGGAAACACTACATCTGCAGCTGCAGGTGCTGGTAATTCTGCTTACACAGGTTATGTACTTTATAAAAACGGTGGTATATCACTTGGTTACCAAGAGCATTATACTGATGCTGCTGCAAAAGCTGCGGACACAGACGGATCTGCTTATGCATTAGCATACACATCTGGTGATGTAACTATTTCATACTCTGTAATGAATGAGACAACTAATGCTATTGGTGCAACAGCTGCGTTGAAAGAAGAAGAAATGTCTGCTTTCCAAGCTGCTTACACAATGGGTGGTATGACTCTTGCTGCTTCACTATACGAGTCTGACAACATCGAAGGTGTTGAAGGTGTTAAATACGAAGAAACAGAATTATCTGTATCTTTCGCATTTTAATATAGCTTAAGTAAAATATTTAAACCGGCCTAATTAATTTTAGGCCGGTTTTTTTTATCCATGAAATTGATGCAAAACCAGTTGAACTTGTACATTTTAATCTCTTAAGATTATTTTGGTTTATTCCTCCTAAAGCTATAATCTTATTTTTCGTTGTTAGGCTTAAATAATTGAATTTCAAAACGTCCAAAAAATATTTATTTTTAGGGTTAAAAAAGATTGGTGAAATAAATATTTCTTTACAGCCTTGCTTTTCCTTAATTTTGATTTCTTTGTAATTGTGTGCTGATCCAATTATTTTAAAATTTTTTTTTAAATTTGCATTTTTGTAGGTAAGTATTTTGTTGAAAGATGGTATATAAAGTCCACTTAAGCTATATTTAAGTGCAATTTTCAAATTATTAGATAAATAGAGCTTTCTTTTATTAAATTTGCAGTAATTCGAAAGATCTTTAATCGTTCCGTCTAAGTTTTTTTCATTATAATTTCTGTAAATAATACTTATTTTTTTATCTAAATTTGAGATTTCGCTTATTTCAAATTTGTCTATAAAATAGTAAATATTATTCATGGATCATAAAACAATTAAAAATCTAAACATAATAAGTAGTCAAATAGATTTAAAGCAAAAAAAAACAAAAATAATTGCTGTATCAAAAACTTTTCCTATTACTTCCATACTTCCGTTAATTCAATTCGGCCATATCCACTATGGAGAAAATAAAGTACAAGAAGCAGTTGAAAAGTGGACTACAGTTAAGAATAACTTTAAACAAATTAAACTTCACTTAATTGGCAAACTGCAAACTAATAAAGTTAAATTTATTTTACCATTATTTGATTATATACACTCTCTTGACAGTTTTAAATTAGCAGAAAAAATTTCCATTGAACAACAAAAAAAAAACTTTAAACCGAAAATTTTTGTTCAGGTTAATATTGGAAATGAAAGTCAAAAAAATGGAATACAGGTTGAAAACTTAGAGGATTTTTTGAATTCCTGTAAAAAAAATTTTGATTTAGATATTGTTGGATTAATGTGTATTCCCCCAAACGATGGGAAGTCTCTCAAATATTTTAGTGAAATGCAAAAATTAAATGAAAGATTCAATCTAAAAGAGCTAAGTATGGGAATGTCTTCTGATTATTTATTAGCAGTAGAGAATGGATCATCTTTTATTAGAGTTGGATCCAAGATTTTTGGAGAAAGAATTATTTAATTATAATTTTTGTTTTATTATTAATAAGTCTTAATAATATTAAAAAATCATTTTTATTAATTGCTATACATCCTTCTGTTGGCTTATATTTTTCTGTTAGGTGTAAAAAGATTGCACTTCCTTTGCCAGGCTTTGGTTTTGAAAAGTTATATTTTATAGGAATCAAGAGATCATAAAGTCCATCCTTGCGATATAATTTTTCGTGTTTAATTTTTTTTAAATCCTCTATTTTTCTATTATAATTTTTTTTATCTTTTTTATCATCGCACCAGCCCATATTTTTACTAATAGGTATACATCTTAATTTACTTGAAAAATTTCTTATACGATCTTTACGATAATAGAGATGTTCAATTCCAAATTTACCTTTAGGGGTTTTGTTATCACCTTCTTTTTTATTTAATGTAAGTCCTTTTTTGCCTATAGCACATTTAAAATAAAAATTTTTGTATTGAAGTGTTTCTTTATTTTTAAGAATAATTGGCATAATTTATTATATATGAATTCTAAAAAATTAATTATATATGATAATAGTAATTTGTTTAATATTCTTAACGAAATTAAAGAGAACTTAAATTTTGAATTAATAAATGCCAATAAAGATAGTTTAGAAAGTATAAAAAAAGATTTAAATTCAGATTTTATAATTGTATCAACTGATAAAAAAAATAGTTTTAAAAATCATTTAATTTTAAGCTTAATACCTATTAAGATCGCTAAATTTATTGAATTGATAAATATAAAATTTTTAAAAAATAAATTTAACTTACAGTCCAATGTTAAAATAAATAATTATGATTTAAATTTGAATTCGAGACAAATTTTAAAGAAAAATAAAAAGATTAAACTAACTGAAAGAGAGACAAATCTTATAATTTATTTAAACAAGTCCAGCTCCCCTGTTAAGATAGATGAACTTCAAAGAGAAGTATGGGGGTACAATAATAAATTAGAAACCCATACAGTTGAAACACACATATATAGATTAAGAAAAAAGATGAAAGAAAATTTTAAGGACGATAATTTTATTATTAATTTAAAAGATGGATATAAGATAAATTGAAAAAAAAAAATAAAATTGCAAAAGATCTTTTTACTAAAAAATATAAGCCAAGGATTATTAAACCTAAAAAAGGAAAAGGAAGTTTTAAAAGAAAAAAATATTCTAATTAACTTGGTAAAATACTCACATTAAAACTTATGACAATTCGATCTTCATTTGATAAGTTTTTGCCTACATCATGATAAAGATATGAGGGAAAAATTAATAAACTTCCCTCCTGTGCTTTTATACTAAATCCGCTTGCACTTAGTTCAGTTCTGTTTTCAATAGGTGGACTATTAAACTTTTTGATCTCGTTTGGATCAAAAAAATGAATATCACCACATTCGTCAGGTGCTTTAACATAATAGGCAGCGCTTAAATAAGATCCAGGATGATTATGTGAAGTGTTAAAAGTACCCTTTTTATTTATTATGGACCATATTTCGGATATTCCAACTTTTTCTGGGATATATCTCCAACCAAAACCATCAACAATAACCTCTTTTACATAACCATGAATGGTCTTAATAAAATTATATGGAACATTATCTTTTTCAATTTTAAAATTTTTAGAATGCCAACCATTTACATTTGATCTTTTGATACCTTTATCATCTTCTTTCTTTAATTTATATATATATTCAGTAAGACTTTTATTTATGCTTTCATAATTGTCTACTTGAAATTGAAAAACAGGCGATGAAAAAAGTTTATGAATTGTTTTGTTTCCCATATTTATATTCTCGCTCCAATTCTTTGAATTATTTTTGAGGATAATTCAGTTCCTTTCTTTAAACTTTCTTCGATATTATGTCTATTCATAAATCCGTGTAAAAAACCAGCAGCAAATAAATCACCTGCTCCAGTTAAATCTACTATTTTTAAATTTTTTTGAGCGCCAAATTCTTGAATAGAACTTTTACTAATACAGATAGAGCCTTTTTCTCCTCTTGTGATTACCAAGACTTTTTTTATTGATTTACCAAATTGAACAACTTCATCAAAATTTTTAGCGTCTATAAGAGACATAATTTCATCCTCATTAGCAAAAATAATATCTAATCTATTTTTTACTAATTCTAAAAAATGAGACTTATGTCTATCTACACAAAATTTGTCAGATAAAGACATTGCAACTTTTTTTGAATTTTTTATACATAAATCGAAAGCTTGTTTTGGATCTCCTTCGTCCCAAAGATATCCCTCCAGAAAAATTAATTCACTTTCTTTTAAAGCTTTTAAGTCAATATCATTTGGACTTATTTTGCCTGCTGTACCTAGAAAGGTATACATGGTTCTCTCAGAATCGGGTGTAATTAGAATTAAACAAGTTCCAGTTGGTAATTTTTCCTTCTTTTTATTATAAAAGTATTTTACTTTTTCTTTAAGCAATCCTTCTTCATACTTTCCTCCTAAAAGGTCGTCTGATATTTTTCCTATAAATCCAACTTCGTTATCTAATTGAGACAAACCAACAATAGAATTTGCAACCGATCCTCCAGAAATAGTTTTTTCAATTTTAAGTCCTGATAGCATTTTTTCAAATTCTTTATTATCGAAAGCTAATTTCATTGTTCCTTTAGTTAAATTATTTTCTTTCAAAAAATTTTCACTAACTTTACAAATCACATCCACGATAGCGTTTCCAACTCCTAAAATTTTCATTTTATGCTTTTTTGGTTTTTAAAGGTTTTTTTCTGTTAGGATAACAAGTAGTACATATTTTACAAGATATTCCAAAACAATCTCTTGCTTTGCAATATTCTCTCCCATAATAAATAATTTGAAGATGTAGCTTGTTCCAGTTTTTTTTTGGAAATAATCTTTTTAAATCTTTTTCAGTCTGTATAACATTTTTACCATTGGTCAATCCCCACCGTTGAGCTAATCTATGAATATGCGTATCTATAGGGAAAGCTGGATACCCAAATCCTTGAGACATTACAACACTAGCAGTTTTGTGACCAACTCCAGGTAAACTCTCAAGTTCTTCAAAAGTTCTTGGTACTTTACCATTGTATTTTTTGATTAATATTTTTGATAAGTTGTAAATACTTTTTGCTTTAATTCTAAAAATTCCAATTTTTTTTATTAACTTTTCAATTTTTTTTTGACCTAATTTAACAAAATGTCTGGGTTGATAATACTTTGGATAAATATTTTTTGTTACGTTATTAACATTTACATCAGTACATTGAGCAGAGAGTAAAACTGAAATTAATAATGTAAAAACATTTCTACTTTTAAGTGGTACATTTATTTTTGGATAAATTTGATTTAGAATTTTATTAACAACTTTTGATCGTTGAATTTCGTTCATTATTTGAAATTCAAAAGATCTCTCATAGAATAGAGGCCAGGTTTTTTTTTCATCAACCATTTAGCGGCAGACAGTGCTCCTTCAGAGTAAAGAGCTCTATCAAATGCCTCATGGTTTAAAGTGATTATTTCTTTACCACTGGAAAATTTTACCTCATGCTCTCCAATTATTGTTCCTTTTCTTACTGAATTAAAATTAATTTTCTTTCCATAAGGAAAATTTTTCTTATTCAAATATTTCTTACCTATTATACTATAGAAATTTTTAGCTTTGCCTGTTGCAATTCCTCTTCCCAACATTAATGCTGTCCCAGAAGGATAGTCTTTTTTATGCTTATGGTGAACTTCATGTATTTTACTTGAAAAGTTTTCTTTTAGAGAACTAGAGGCAATTTCAGTTAAATACATCAAAAGATTAATCCCTAAACTCATATTTCCAGCTTTAAGGATAGGGATTTTTTTAGAATATTTTTTAATAAGACTCTCCTCTTTTTTAGTAAAACCTGTTGTGCCTATTACCACTCTTTTTTTCAAATTAGAGGCAATTTTAAGAACTTCAAAAGTACACTTAGGAACAGAGAAGTCGATTATCAAATTTGTGTTTTTGAATAAATTAGTGGAATTTACATCAATTTTAATTCCATCTATTTTTTTATTTATCTTTTTGCTTTCAGTTAAAGAAACCAATTTAAAATTTTTGTCTTTTTTAAGGGATCTAATAATTTGTTGACCCATTCGCCCCATGCATCCGGTTATAGTTAAGTTTATTTTTTTCATCTTAAGATTTGATTTGAGATTAGTATAACAGAAACAACAATTATAAACCAAATTAATAAATTTTTAAAAAATCGCTTTGATTTCGAATTAGTGCTTAAAAATGCAGGGAAGACAAGAATCAAAACAGCCAGTAAAAAAATAGCTGAGATTACTTGATCCAAGTTCATTATTTAATTATTCCAGAAATTTTTTACTTTTTGAAAAAACTTTTTGACACTAGGGTTTGATTTTTCATTCTCTATTTTTCTAAACTTTTCTAACAATTCTTTCTGTTCCTTATTTAAATATATAGGGACTTCAGTATTTACTTGTACATATAAATCACCAAAATCACTCCTTCTCATATAGGGCATTCCCTTACCTTTTAATCTAAACTGTTTTCCATTTTGTGTTCCATCTGGAATTTTAACTTTTGCTTTTTTTCCATCAATAGTGGGAATTTCTAGTGTAGTACCTAATGCTGCATCAGCTATAGATATTGGGAATTCAAAAAATAAATTCACATCAGATCTTTTGAAAAATTCGTGTGACTTTACATTTATAAACAAATATAAATCTCCTGTAGCTCCCCCTCTTGTTCCAGCCTCACCTTTTCCTGCGAGTCTAATTCTTGTTCCATCATCTACACCTTTAGGAATAGTGACAGATATTTTTTTTGAGACCTGCTTATTACCCTGACCATTACAATCATCACAAGGGCTAGTTATTTCCTCACCACTTCCTGCACATTGGGGACATGTCTGTTGAACTGTAAAAAACCCTTGGTTTGATCTTACTCTTCCACCTCCACCACAATAAGTGCATCTATCTGGGCTTGTACCAGGTCTTGAACCATTACCTCTACAAGTGTTGCATTTCTCTGAAGTTGAGAATTGTATATTTTGTTTTTTGCCAGCATAAGCTTCTTCTAAAGAAATAGTTAAATCATATCTTAAGTCAGAACCTCTATTATTTGAACTTCTTCTGGAACTTCTTCTACTACCGCCGAAGTCTCCAAAAAAATCTTCAAAAATATCTGAAAAATCTGCACCACTAAATCCTCCGAATCCCCCTTGGCCTCCACCTCCATTTTCAAAAGCAGCATGTCCAAAATTATCATAATTTTCTTTTTTTGATTTATCTGACAACACTCCATAAGCTTCACTAGCTTCTTTAAATTTGTCCTCAGCTACTTTGTCATTTGGGTTTTTGTCTGGATGATATTTTACAGCTAATTTTCTATATGCAGACTTAAGTTCTTCTGGGCTTGCACTTTTTTTAACTCCCAAGACATCATAATAATCTTTTTTAGCCATGTATATAACCTGGACAAATAATTGATGTCAGTTTAAGCGCTTTTTTCTTTATTATCGTCTTTTACTTCTTCAAAATCAGCATCAACAACATTATCGTCTTTTTTTTCCTTATTAGCTTTTCCATCATCTTTATCAGAATCTGGTTTTGTATTTTGCTGTGATTTATAAATAGCTTCACCTAACTTCATAGAGGCTTGTACAAGCGTTTCAGTTTTCTTTTTTATATCATCTGTGTCATCACCTTTTAAAGCTTCTTTCAAGGCAATTGACCCATCTTCAATAGATTTTTTTTCTTGATCAGATATCTTTGACCCATGTTCTTTAAGATTTTTTTCGGTCGAATGTATTAAAGTGTCTGCTTGATTTCTTACTTCTACTGACTCTCTTTTCTTTTTATCAGCATCTTTGTTTGCCTCAGCATCTTTAACCATTTTTTCTATTTCTTGGTCACTTAGGCCACCTGAAGCTTGAATTTGAATTTTCTGTTCTTTGCCTGTTCCTTTATCTTTTGCAGAAACGTTAACTATTCCATTTGCATCGATATCAAAAGTTACTTCAACTTGGGGAACACCTCTAGGCGCAGGGGCTATACCGACTAGCTCAAAATTACCAAGCAATTTATTGTCTGTTGCCATTTCTCTTTCTCCTTGCAGTACTCTAATAGAAACAGCAGGCTGATTATCTTCTGCAGTAGAAAACACCTGGCTTTTTTTTGTTGGGATAGTTGTATTTTTTTCAATTAGTTTTGTTGAAACACCTCCCAAAGTTTCAATACCTAAAGATAGAGGTGTTACATCTAACAATAATACATCTTTTACATCTCCTTGTAAAACACCAGCTTGAATAGCTGCTCCCATTGCAACTACTTCATCCGGATTAACACTTTTGTTTGGTTCTTTACCAAAAAAGTTTTTGACTTCATTAATCACTTTAGGCATTCTAGTCATACCACCAACCATAACTACTTCATTAATATCACTAGCTGAGATACCAGCATCTTTGAGTGCTGTTTTGCATGGGGGTATTGTTCTAGCAATTAATTCTTCTACAAGCGCTTCAAGCTTTGCTCTTGTCATTTTTAAGTTAATATGTTTAGGACCTGTCTTATCAGCTGTTATAAAGGGTAAATTAATATCAGTTTGTTCAGCTGCTGATAGTTCAATTTTTGCTTTTTCTGCAGCCTCTTTTAATCTTTGTAAAGCTAGTTTGTCTGATTTAAGATCAATGCCGCTATCTTTTTTAAATTCTGCTATTAGATATTCGACCACTGCATTATCAAAGTCTTCACCTCCTAAAAATGTATCACCATTAGTAGATTTGACCTCAAAAACTCCATCACCTAATTCAAGAATTGAAACGTCAAAAGTTCCACCGCCTAAGTCATAAACAGCTATTTTTTTATTTTGTTTTTTGTCTAGACCATAAGCCAAGGAAGCAGCAGTTGGTTCGTTTATTATTCTTAAAACTTCAAGGCCTGCAATTTTACCAGCATCCTTAGTCGCTTGTCTTTGAGCATCATTAAAATATGCAGGTACAGTGATTACTGCTTTTGAAACAGCTTGACCTAAATATTTTTCAGCAGTTTCTTTCATTTTTTGAAGTATGAAAGCTGAAATTTGTGATGGTGAATATTTTTGATTTTTAGCTTCAATCCAAGCATCACCTTTCTCCGAATTAACAATTTTAAATGGTGCTGACTCAATATCTTTTTTCACTGTAGAGTCGTCAAAATTTCTTCCAATTAATCTTTTAACGGCAAAAATAGTATTTTCTGGATTAGTAACAGCTTGTCTTTTAGCTGGTTGACCTATAAGTTTTTCGTTTTCTTCTGTAAAAGCTACTACCGAAGGAGTGGTTCTCGCACCTTCTGCATTTTCTAAAACTTTTGCTTGCGAACCTTCCATAATAGCAACGCAAGAATTAGTAGTTCCTAAATCTATTCCAATTATTTTGCTCATTTTCTCTCTTTCTGAGGACTCATATAGTGTTTAATTTTAAATCTACAAGTTCGTACATTTATTATTTCTCTTTCAAGTTTTCTTTATTTTCAGGGGGTTTTTGATCTTTGTCCTCAGTTTTTTTTGAAACACCAACCAGAGATGGTCTTAACAACCTATCTTTAATAGTAAATCCTTTTTGGATTTCTTGAATTATCGTTCCAGGTTCTTTTTGGTTATCTTCTATTTCTATCATAGCCTGATGGAGATTTGGATCCAGTTTCTTATTTAAGCATTCAATGGGTTTAATATTATTTTTAACAAAGATAGAAATTAAATCTTCATTTATTATCTTTAAATGATCTAGCATTTTTTTTAAAGCCTCAGAATTTTTTAAAGACTCATCATTTTCTAAGGTTAATTTCGATCTTTGTAGATTATCAATTAAATTTAAAGCCTCCTTTGCGAAAGTAAATCCACCGTATTCAAAAGCTTCATCTTTTTCTTTTTCAAACCTTCTTCTTTGATTTTCCATTTCAGCAAAAGTTCTTGCAATCTTATCCTCAAGTTCTAAAATTCTTTCTTCAGGTGATAGTTCTTTTTTGTCATCAGAACTACTACTTTCAGATTTAATTTCAGTCTTTATATCATTATCTTTTTTTGATATTTCGTTATCATTTTTAATGTTTTCTTCTTTTTCCATAAATACTTATATGGTAAGAAAAACTAAAATTTCTAGATGCCTGTAAAAAAAATTAATAAATTGCTAATTGGGACGAATAATAAGGGAAAATTAAAAGAAATTAGAGATTTACTTCCAAAAAGGATTAAAATTTACTCAACAGAAAAGTTTAAATTAAAAAGCCCAAAAGAGAGTGGTAAAACTTTTAAAGAGAACTCCTTAATAAAATCTAGATATTTTTCAAAAAAAACTAATCTTATTTGTTTGGCAGACGACTCTGGTTTAGAAATTGACTTATTAGATAAAAAACCTGGTTTACATTCTGCAAGATGGGGTGGAAAAAACTCTGATTTTAAAAAAGCAATTAAAAGAGTCTATAAAGAATTAAAAAAAAAAGATAAAGATTGGAAAAAAAAAAAAATTAGAGCTCGTTTTGTTTGTGCATTATCAATTAGTTATTTAAACCAAAAAATAGCTTGTAAAGAAGGAAAAATAGAAGGAAACATTTCTTTAGAGCCCAAAGGCATCAATGGTTTTGGCTATGACCCAATTTTTATACCTTTAAATAAAAAACTTACATTCGGTGAATTATCCCCTAAGCAAAAGTATAAAATAGACCATCGATTTAAAGCTTTTAAAAAAATTAGAAAATTTTTTTAATCTTTCTTTTATCAATTTTATAAAAATTTAATCTATGGTTTATTTTATTATCTTTAATATCAAATATTCCTATTTTTCCCTTAAATGAATTCTTTTTTTTAAATAATTTACTAAAGTCTGTTAATTCATTTTTAAGAGATAGATAATATATAAGACCTACTAGATCATAACTTAATAAAGACAAATGATTTGGATTTTGATTGAATTTATTAAAAAATTTATTTTTAAAGTCTTTAAGATTTTTGCTATCAATTGAAGGATAATAAATTGGTTGGATACTCTCCTCTTCTAAAATACTCTTATCAAACCATTGATTAAAGGTAATTATACTTTTATTTTTTGGAGAAACATCTGTATATATTAAAGAAGTAATCACGCTTTTTAAACTTTCATTAAAGTCTGAAATGATAACAGAGTCGAAATTTACATTTCCTATTGTATATCTCTTTTCTAATTTTTTTAATTGCTGCTCTTTATCAACAAGATCTGAGTTTTCTACCCTTTTTAATTCGTCTGCTAAATTTTGTTTTCTAATTTTGTAGTTGGTGATTTTTTCAATTTGAGCAGTAAGCTTAGTTGGTTCTTTATCATAGATAAAATGTTTTGAAATTTTGATTTTTGACTCTTTAATACCCTTTTTTACTTCAGACTCAAACTCAAGCTTGGGAGTTAAAAATATTGTTTTTTTAATTTCATTTAGTTCTATGAATTTTTTTATAGCCTTTAATTGAGAAGAGGCATTGACACCACTACTTATAACATTATTAGGGATTTTTTCTGTCTTATTAGTAAGAGAAAGAAATGTTATATTCTGAACATCATTTAAGTAAGCTAAACTTTTATAAAAAATTGGTCCAATAACAATTTTAACTCCCAACTTTTCAAATTCTTGAGCAGATTGTAAAGCTTTATTAGGATCTGAATTAGTATCTTTTGGATAAATTTCAATTTTGTTATTGTCTATGTCTTCTAAAGCCATTCGTGTAGATTTTATTATAAGCTGACCTAGGTTTTTGTTTTCACCAGTAATGGGTACCAATAATCCTATCTTAATTTTTTCTTCTTGTGCATTACTTACTTTTGAGAAGAAGAAAATACTTAGAAAAAAAATAAATGTAATCTTTAAAATTTTATTCATTTAAATATACTATATTATCAAATTTATAATTATGTCTTTAAATTCTTCATCTATTAAAAAAGGTCTATATATAGTGCCAACACCTATAGGCAATTTAGGCGATATTACTTTAAGATCCCTAAAAATATTGAAAAGTTCTGATTACATACTATGTGAAGATACTCGTATTTCAAAAAATTTATTTAATAAGTATAAAATAAATTCAAAATTGATCTCTAATCATAAATTTAATGAAAAAAAAAACTTAGTAAAAATCATCGATCTCTTAAAAATTGGCTCAATTATTTCCTTAATATCTGACGCTGGTACCCCATCTATTTCAGATCCTGGTTCAATATTAATAAATGAATGTCTTAAAGAGAATGTTGATGTCATACCTTTACCTGGAGCTTCTGCGGTAACATCTGCAATTTCAATAAGTGGTTTTTCAGATAAATTTTTTTTCTATGGTTTTTTTCCAGAAAAATTAAAAGTAATAGAGGCAGATTTGGAATACCTGTCAAAACTAAATAGTTCTTTAGTTTTTTTTATCTCTTCAAAAAAGTTTAATAAAGCAATTCCATTGCTTAAGAAAAATTTTACAGATAGAAAAATTTTGATTTGTAGAGAAATGAGCAAATTTTATGAAGAATTTATAAGAACTTCTATTAACGATCTAAAGAAGTTTAATCAAGAATTAAAGGGTGAATTAACAATAGTAATTTCAGAAAAAAAAGAGATAAAAAAAGCTTCACAAGAACTTAATGAATCAGATAAGGTAAATATCAAAAGCATGATTAATAAATTAAGCATCAAAGAAATTACCAGTATAATTTCACTCAAAAGCGAGGTATCAAAAAAAAAAATTTATAACTATTGCTTAAAATTAAAAAATGAAAAATAAATTTATATTTTTACTGCTATTTGTAGTTTTTTTACCGGGATGCGTAGGTGTAGGTTCCAAAGGAATATTTGGAACAGGTGTTAGCATTGCATTTGATCCAAGATCAGTTGGTACACAAATAGACGACTCTATAATGCAAAAAAACATAATCACTAGAATGGTTTTATTAGATAAAAAATATGTGCTTTCAGTTAATTCCAAAGTTCTTGATGGACGAATTTTCCTAACAGGTAAAGTAGACAATCCAGAAGATAAGCTAAAACTAACTAAATTAGCATGGGAAACAGATGGTGTTCGTTCGGTTAGAAATGATTTAAAAGTGAGAGAAGAATTCAATTTTAAACAATCTGCTAAAGATTTATTAATTACATCCCAATTGAGAACTGCCCTTGTATTTAATAAAGAAATTAAAGCATCTAATTACCAAATAGATACCTACAAAAAGAAAATCTATATTTATGGTATTGCCTTTAGTCAAAAGGAAAAAGAACAAGTTGTAGAAGAAGCAAAAGAAATCTTAGATGTTCAAGATGTTATTGCAAGCATTTTGCTTGTAGAAAATCTGAGAATTCAATAAGACTAATCTTTTGTATAGTCTATAACATCCGCTGAATACGCTGCAATTGACGCTAAATTTATAATATCAGATGTTGAGGATCTCAGAGGCGCTATCTCAATTGGAAGACCCAAACCTATTAGCAATGGCCCAATTAATTTTGCTCTACTCATAGATTTGATCATTTTGTAAGAGATAGCAGCGCTATGTTGACTTGGCATTATTAAAACATTTGAATTTCCGACTATCTCAGAGAATGGATACAGTTCTTTATAAATTTCTTCCAAAGCGACATCGGGTTGCATTTCACCATCAAATTTAAAATCAACCTTCTTTTTTTTTAAAATTTCTACTGCATCACTGATCCTTTTTGTTCTATCAGTAACAGGTTCACCAAAAGTCGAGTGAGATAAAAAGGCTACTTTAGGATCAAAACCAAAAAGTCTTACTACTCTTGAGGCTGAAATTGCCATTTCAGCTAATTGATTTGCATCTGGATACTCTATCACTGAGGTATCACACACAAAAATTGTTTTTCCTCTATTAACAACTAAATTTAAACCAAACATTATTTCACCAGACCTTGGATCAACAACTTTCATTATTTTTTCTAAAGATGAGGAATATCTTCTGGTATTTCCAGTTATCATTGCATCTGCATCTCCACTTGCAACCATACATGACGCCCAAACTACTCTATCATTTCTCACTAGTCTATCACAATCCCTCTCAAGCATGCCCTGTTCTCTTTGAAGTTTTTTAAAAACATATTTAACATATTTTTCTTTTTTAGATGTATCCTTAGAGTTTACTATCTCAATATCAAAATTTTCATTATAGCCAATTCTTTTAATTTGGTCTTTAATTATATCTTTTTTCCCAATTAAAATTGGAATTCCCAATTTAGAATTTTTAAAAGCAATAGCGGCCTTCAGCATATTTTCATCTTCTCCATCAGCAAAGACAACTTTTTTCGGTTTTCTTTTAATATAAGTATTAATACCTTGCATAATCGCAACAGTTGGATCTAGTCTTTGTTTAAGTTGATCTTTGTAAATTTCAAAATTTTCTACCTTGATTCTAGCTACGCCAGTTTCTATAGCTGCTTTTGCAACAGCTGCTGGGATTACACTGATTAGTCTTGGATCAAAAGTTGAAGGTATTATGTAGTCTTTGCCATAATGAGGTCTCTCCCCACCCATTGCTGCCACAACTTCATCTGGCACATCTTCTTTTGCTAAATTCGCAATAGCGTGAGCAGCAGCGACCTTCATTTCTTCATTAATCGTTTTAGACCGTACATCTAGGGCACCTCTAAAAATATATGGAAAACCAATCAAATTATTTACTTGATTTGGATAATCTGATCTTCCAGTTGCAATAATAGCATCTGATCTTACTTCCTCTATTTCTTCCGGAGTTATTTCAGGATCTGGATTAGCACAGGCAAAGATAATTGGGTTCTTTGACATTTTTTTAACCATGTCTTTTGACAATGCTCCTTTTGCAGATAAACCTAAAAAAACATCAGCGTCTTTTATCGCATCATCCAAACTTCGATCACTAGTTTCAATCGCATGACTAGATTTCCATTGGTTCAAATTCTCTCTTCCTCGAAAAATAACTCCTTTTCTATCTATCATCGTAATATTTTTTTGAGGTACTCCACTTTTTTTAAATAGATTTGTGCAAGCCATTGCAGATGCACCAGCACCATTCACAACTATTTTGATTTTATCAATGGATTTTTTACTAATATCTAAAGCATTAATCAGAGCAGCTGTAGTGATAATAGCAGTACCATGTTGATCATCATGAAAAACAGGTATATCTAAAATTTCTTTGAGCTTTTCTTCTATTATAAAACAGTCGGGAGCCGCAATATCTTCAAGATTAATTCCACCAAAACTAGGTGCAAAGTTTTTTATACTATTTATGATTTCAATTGGGTCAGAAGAATCTATTTCTAAATCTATTGAGTCAATATCAGCAAATCTTTTAAATAGCACTGCTTTACCTTCCATTACTGGCTTAGAAGCTAAGGCACCAAGGTTTCCCATCCCAAGAATTGCTGAACCATTGCTTATAACCGCCACAAGGTTCCCTTTGCTAGTATAATCAAAAGCAGCCTCAGGATTTTCACTTATAGCTCTTACTGGGGCAGCAACACCTGGGGAGTAAGCTAAAGCAAGGTCTCTTTTAGTAGTCATATTTTTTGAAGATGAAATTTCAATTTTTCCAGGTTTGTTATGACTATGGAATTCTAAGGCTTCTCTATCAGTATAATGATCTATCTTTGTTTTTTTCATTTTTTATAATTAGGTGTACAAATGGGGTAAAATTAAGACTAATATGATTTATGAATTTAATTAAGTCAACAGGCACTTTTGGATTTTACACTATAATAAGCCGAATACTTGGTTATTTAAGAGACGTTTTGATTGCCATCTTTCTTGGCACAAGTTATCTGGCAGATGTTTTTTTTGTTGCATTTAGAATTCCTAATACTTTTAGAAGATTATTTGCTGAAGGTACTTTTAATGCTGCCTTTGTTCCAAGTTATACTTCAGAATTAGTAAAGGATAAATCAAAATCAAAGAAATTTGCAAATGAAGTTTTTAATTTACTATTTATAGGTCTTTTATTTTTTGTTTTGTTTGTTGAAATTTTTATGCCTACATTTGTTGGTATGATAGCTCCAGGTTTTATTGGAGATGAAAAAAAGATTAATCTTGCAATAGATTTAACTAGAATAACTTTTCCTTTTTTAATTTTTGTAAGTTTGTCGTCTTTTTTTGCTGCTATACTCAATTCTCATAATAAATTTGCTGCAGCTTCAGCTGCACCCATAATCTTAAATATCACTTTAATAATAATATTATTTTTTGGAAAATATCTTAATGATGATCTAATTTACTACATGTCATATGGTGTTTCTATAGCAGGTTTTTTACAATTGGTTTTCTTATATAAGTTTGTAAAAAGATTTTATAAAATAAGTTTTAATTTAAAGCTTAAAATAAGAAAAAATGTAAAATTTTTTTTTAAAAAACTCTTGCCTAGTATTTTCTCATCAGGTGTAACTCAGATAAATATACTCATAGGCACAATTATTGCCTCGTTTCAAGCGAGTGCTGTTTCATACTTGTACTACGCTGATAGAATCTATCAAATTAACCTTGCAATAGCTGGTATTGCGATTGGTGTAGTTGTTCTTCCTCAACTTTCTAAACATATTTTTTCTAAAGATAAAATGAAAATTTTGAGGATTCAGAATAAAGCGTTGGAGCTAAGCATGTTCTTAAGTTTACCAGCATCAGTGGCTTTAATAATTGGATCAGAGGAAATTATTTCTGCTTTATTTGGATATGGTTCTTTTGATGAGGAAGCAGTAAATAACTCAGCTAAAGCATTGTTTTTTTTTAGTTTAGGTCTTCCAGCGTTTGGGTTTATTAAGGTTTTTTCAACATTCTTTTTTGCAAATCATGATACAAAAACTCCATTTTATATTTCCTTTGTCTCAGTGATTTTAAATATTTTTATTAGTGTTTATTATTTCAAAAGTATTGGTTTTATAATCATCCCTATTGCTACCACTATTTCATCTTGGTTTAATGCAATTTTGCTATTTATATATTTAAGAAATAGAAATTTATTTGAATTTAATGAAACATTTTTCATAAAATTTTTAAAAATCTTATTTACCTCGGTAATGATGGGTATTTTTTTTCATTATTCAATTTTTATTTTTAAGGATAAATTACTTTATGATTATTACTTAAAATCACTTTATTTGATTATTTCAGTTTTATTAGGATTATTTTTTTATTTAATAGTATCTTTTATGATCAAAGCTTTTAATTATAAAGATCTTCAATTAAAGTATTAGAATATGGGGAAAAATATTTTTTCAGGAGTGCAGCCTACAGGTAATCTTCATTTAGGAAATTACTTGGGTGCGATAAAAAATTTTGTTGAATTAAGCAACGATAATTCTAATTCCTGTATTTTTTGTGTAGTAGATTTACATGCGATTACAGTACATCAAGATCCTAAAGAATTAAAAAACAATATAAGAGAAACTGTGGCAACATTTGTAGCGAGTGGAATAAATCCTGAAAAAAATATTATTTTTAATCAATCAAAAGTTAGCGCTCACTCGGAAACAGCATGGATATTAAGCTGTATAGCTAGAATGGGGTGGTTGAATAGAATGACACAATTTAAAGAAAAAGCCGGAAAAGATAAAGAGAAAGCGAGTATTGGACTTTACTCTTACCCAATATTGATGGCTTCTGATATATTACTTTATGACAGTACGCATGTTCCAGTTGGAGATGATCAAAAACAGCATTTAGAACTGTGTAGAGATATTGCTCAAAAATTTAATAATGATTTTAAGGTAAATAACTTTTTTAAAATACCTGAACCGCTAATTCAAAATGAATTTTCTAGGATTATGAGCCTCAAAGATGGTTTAAGAAAGATGAGTAAATCAGAACCATCAGATCTAAGTCGAATAAATCTAACCGATGATAAAGATCAAATAGTTAATAAAATAAAAAAAGCAAAAACAGATACTTTACCTTTACCATTTAAAGACGATGATTTGGAAAATAGACCGGAGGTTAAAAATTTATTTGGTATTTACTCAAGTTTAATAAGCTCAGATTTAAAAAAAACAATTAAAGATTTTTCAGGAAAAAATTTCTCAGATTTTAAAGAAGTTTTGACAGAGGTTTTAGTTGAAAAAATTGTCCCAATATCTACTGAGATAAAAAAATTATTAAATGATAAAAGTTATCTTGATAAAATCCTCTCAGATGGATCAAAAAAAGCAGATGAAATCGCATCTAAAAAAGTCAAAAAAATTCATGAAATCATTGGTTTTTAAGGAAATTTTATTAACAAGTTCCAATTTTAAGATTAATGGCTATATATAAGTCATGTTTGTTCAAACTGAAGCTACACCAAATCCAAATTCTTTAAAGTTTTTGCCAGGTAAAATTGTCTCTAAAAATGGATCATTCGAAGTTACTAAAAAAAATGAAATTCAAAATGATTTGATTAATAATTTATTATCTATCAGAGGAGTCGAAGGTATTTTTTTAGGAAAAGATTTTATATCAATAAATAAGTTAAAAGATATCTCTTGGGATGAAATAAAACATATTGTTATTTCACTTATAAACGATTTTTATTCTATGGGGAAAGATTGTGTTATTGAGGATGGTTTAAAAGAGGACGAAGAAAAACTCGAAGAGATAGAGGAAAAGATAGTCAAAATTTTAGATCAAAAAATAAAACCTGCAATTGCAAAAGATGGTGGGAACATTAAATTTAAAGAATTTAAAAATGGGGTAGTAAAAGTTCAATTACAAGGTAGCTGCTCAGGTTGCCCAAGTTCTACAATGACTTTAAAACAAGGTGTCCAAAATCTTTTACGACATTATATTCCAGAAGTTAAAGAAGTTGAATCAATTTAAATAATGAAAAAAACTTTTTATAAAATTAATCTTAAGTTCTTAGATCAAAAAAGTTTTAAACCATTTTATAAAATCCTTTTGAGCTCTTTAGTAGTGGCTTCTTTTTTTTATCTAATGCCAATAATGATAAATTTTACAAAAACCAAAACTTTTGTATTCAAAAATAATTCAAAAGAAATCCTAGCCTATACTTTAAAAAATGATGGAAAAAATTTAAATGAAAAAGAAGAATCTTTTCTCGATGAGAATGATTTGTTGAAAGACATTTTTAGTTTGAACGACCTAGAAACTGATACTGTAAGATTAAATGCATCTACCATCAAACAACTTTTTGAAGACACAAATTATTCTTTGAAAGATGTAAGAGAGAAAAAATTAGTCAAACCAGTTGCCCTTACATTACTTCCAGCAGAAATTAAGATGATTGAAAACACAAAGCAAAGAAAAGATTTTTTTATTCAAATTGTCTTACCACTTATTTTACAAGAAAATAATAATATTAGATTGGATAGAAAAAGACTGTTTAGTATTATTAACAAAAGTAACAATACAAAATTGGAAAAAAAATGGCTTGAAAAGAAATATAAACAATATGGAATTCCATCAAAAGAGCTATCAATCTTAAAAATAAGAATGGATGAAATACCCGTCTCTCTTGCAATTGCTCAAGCAGCTAAAGAAACAGGATGGGGAACATCAAGGTTTGCTCAAGAGGGGAACGCACTATTTGGACAATGGACATGGTCTGGTGAAGGACTAAAACCAAAAGATGCAGATAAAAGCAAAGGTCACAAAGTAATGAAATTTAATGTCTTGCAAGCATCAGTAAGAGCCTACCAGAGAAATTTAAATACCCATTCTTCCTATAAAAATTTGAGAAAGGCTAGAGCAGAATTAAGAGATAAAGGATTAGCTCTAGACAGCTTGCTTCTTGTAAAATATTTAAACCAGTACGCTGAAACAGGTGAGAAGTATGTAGAGGTACTA
>CENJ01172376.1_pt1 | contig 22443 bp, 18 predicted proteins | sample 356161 | NCBI WGS metagenome assembly CENJ01 (sample SAMEA2619531, study PRJEB7988) | marine metagenome | biome: marine biome (ENVO:00000447); feature: surface water layer (ENVO:00002042); material: "saline water (ENVO:00002010), including plankton (ENVO:xxxxxxxx)" | depth 5 m
TCCGGATCGATTTCGGCCAGCGCGCTTATGGCGTCACGCTCGGGTGCAATTTCGTCGGAAGGTGTTTCTGCCACCTTGGCAGGGCCTTCTTCAGAGAAGCTGAAAAGCGGAAGGTCATCGGACGGAACGCCGCGCTCCTGAATGGTTTCCAACTGATCGAGCACCTGTTTGGCACGCTGAACCGCAAGTTTTGGCAGGCCAGCGAGGCGAGCGACCTGAACACCATAGGATTTGTCCGCTGGCCCATCCTGAACCTCATGCAGGAAAATGAGATCACCGCGCCATTCGCGGGCGCGCAGCGACAGGTTTCCGGCAAATGGCAGGCGTGTCGCGAGCTTTGTCAGCTCGTGATAGTGGGTCGCGAAGAGGCCTCGGCAGCGAACAGTGTCGTGAAGATACTCCACACATGACCACGCGATGGCGAGGCCGTCATAGGTGGATGTGCCACGGCCAACCTCGTCCAGAATGACCAGCGCGCGGTCGCTGGCCTGATTGAGAATGCTGGCTGTCTCAAGCATCTCGACCATGAAGGTCGATTTGCCACGCGCAAGGTCATCCGATGCGCCAACGCGGGAGAAGACGCGGTCCACAATGCCAAGCCCCATGTCGCGAGCAGGCACATACCAGCCAGCCTGAGCCAGAATGACCAGAAGGGCGGTCTGGCGCAGGAAGGTTGATTTACCGGCCATGTTCGGACCGGTGATGATCTGAAGGCGAGTGTCTTTATCTGCGCTATTCCCGAGATTGAGCGAGTTGGACACAAACCCATTGCCGGTTTTGCGAAGCGCCGCTTCAACAACAGGGTGACGGCCATCTGTTACATGAAGGCGCTTATCGTCAAAAATTTGCGGCCTGCAGGCAGAAAACTCATCCGCCCATTCAGCGCCTGCGGCTGAAACATCCAGTTGTGACAATGCACTGGCGGCCTGACGAATTCCGTCAGATTGTTCGAGTACGGCGTTCACAAGCTCGGCAAATAGTTTGAGTTCCAGCGCTTTGGCATCGGTGTTGGCACTATCGATCTCGCGGGCAATATTGGCGAGTTCTTCGGTCGAATAGCGCGTGGCGTTGGCAAGACCCTGACGGCGGTGGAAGAGGCTGGCGTTCTCCAGCGCCTCGAACGGCTCCACATGTTTTGCCGGGACTTCGAGGAAATAGCCAAGCATCGCGTTGAACTTGATGCGTATGGCCGAAATGCCAGTGTCCTGCTGATATTTTGCTTCAAGCCCTGCAATGATTTTCCGGCTGTCATCGCGCAGCGTGCGCAGGCGGTCGAGGTCCTCATTCGCGCCTGAGCGTACAAACCCGCCATCAGACATGATAGCCGGTGGATCGTCGACAAGGATGGAACAAATCTGCGCGCCAAGCGCCGTCAGGCCCGAAGCCAGCGTTTTTGTCAGATCATTGGCGGCGCCCGCAATTATTGGTGCAGCCGAGAGGTCGGTATCTTCAAGAAGCGAAAGCACGCGCGCCGAGGTTTCAAGGCCAATACGAATGGATTTCAGATCAACGGGGGTCGCACGGCCAAGTCGCAGTCGCGAACGCGCCCGCTCCAGATCGGGCAGGCCTTTCATCTCATCGCGCAGATCCTCGCGAAGCTCGCTATTTTCCAGAAGCAGCTGAATGCCATCAAGGCGCGCTTCTATGGCAGTGCGGGCAGTAAGTGGCCGCGAGACCTGATCTGCCAGAAGACGCGCGCCGCCTGCGGACAGCGTGCGGTCAATTGTATGAAGGAGCGAGCCCTTGCGTGCGCCAGTCTGGGTGCGGTCGATTTCCAGCGCATGACGCGTTGTCTCGTCCAGCATGAGATGGACATCGCCGCTCGCCAGTACCGGATAATCAAGCTCTGGCGGAAGCCCGGCCTGTGTCAGTTCAATATAACCCAGAAGAAGCCCTGCCGCAGACAGATGCAGGTCTTCAAACTGGCCAAGCCCATCAACCGAAGAGAGGTTGAAGGCTTCTTTCAGCGCTTCGGCCCCGCCTTTGGCGCTTGCCGAACGGGTCTGGAAGGTGGTGACGGGTACTGGCGCGCCTTCAAGCGCGGCGGTCATTTGCGGTGAATATTTAAGCGCCTCGCTCATGATCAGTTCGTTCGGACGATAGCCGGAAAGGCGCGCAATAAGCTCACCCGTCGAAACCTTGAACAGAATGAACTGGCCGGTGGAGATGTCGCACAGCGCAACGCCGCAGGTTTCCAGCGTATCGTCAGCGCAAATTGCTGCGAGGAAGTTTCCTGATCGCGCTTCGAGCAGTGTATCTTCTGTCAGTGTGCCCGGGGTCACAATCCGTACAATGTCGCGGTTCACAACGGCTTTCGAGCCGCGCTTTTTCGCTTCAGCAGGTGTTTCTGTCTGTTCGCAAATAGCAACGCGATGTCCGGCGCGGATCAGGCGGGCGAGATAGGGTTCTGCAGAGTGATGAGGGACACCCGCCATAGGGATCGGATCGCCATTATGCTGGCCGCGTTTGGTCAGCGTAATGTCCAGCACATCAGCCGCAAGCTCTGCGTCTTCGAAGAAGAGCTCGTAAAAGTCTCCCATCCGGAAAAACAGCATTGTATCCGGGTTTCGGGATTTGATTTCGAGGTATTGCGCCATGAAAGGCGTTACAGCGTTGGACATGATCTGACGTCACATGAGAAAATTCGCGCATCAAGTCAAAAAATCTGAGCGTGTAGGCCTGAAATACCAAAGTAGGGAGTTGTTACCGCCTACGCAGAGTTCTACACACAATTCATAATATAGTGCGAGCAGGGAACGCCATTCAAATGAGTAATCAACGTCCGTCCTTCACCGACGAAGAAGCCTTAGCGTTTCACAAGTATCCGGTGCCAGGGAAATTGTCCGTCATCGCGACGAAACCTATGGCCACTCAGCGCGATCTTTCGCTTGCGTACTCGCCGGGTGTTGCGGTGCCGGTTCTGGCGATCGCAGAGGATGAAGACCTCGCATATGATTACACTGCCAAAGGCAATATGGTCGCCGTAATTTCCAACGGTACGGCTATCCTTGGTCTGGGCGATCTTGGCCCGATGGCTTCCAAGCCGGTGATGGAGGGTAAGTCGGTTCTCTTCAAGCGTTTTGCTGACGTTGACTCCATCGACGTGGAAGTGACCACGAAAGAGATCGAAGAGTTCATTACAACGGTCCGCAATATCGGCCCGACATTTGGTGGCATCAACCTTGAGGACATTGCGTCCCCTGAATGCTTCATCATTGAGTCCCGTCTTCGCGAAGAACTCGACATTCCTGTCTTCCACGATGACCAGCACGGTACAGCGATTATCGCGGCAGCAGGTCTGATCAATGCGTGCGAGATTACAGGCCGCAAACTTGAGGACGTCAAAGTCGCGATCTCAGGTGCGGGCGCGGCGGGTCTCTCCTGTGCCGGTCTTATCCGTCATCTCGGTGTGAAGGCTGAGAACATTCTGATGTGCGACCGTAACGGCGTAATCTATCAGGGCCGTCAGGAAGGCATGGACCAATTCAAGTCTGGCTTCGCGGTTGAGACGGACAAGCGCACGCTGGCTGAAGCCATGGAAGGCGCTGACTGTTTCCTCGGCCTGTCTGTTAAGGGCGCGGTCAACAAAGACATGATCAAGTCCATGGCGGCAAACCCGATCATCTTCGCTATGGCGAACCCGGATCCGGAAATTCGCCCGGAAGAAATTCGCGAAGTACGTGGAGACGCGATTGTTGCGACCGGCCGTTCGGACTATCCGAACCAGGTCAATAACGTCCTCGGCTTCCCATACATCTTCCGCGGCGCGCTCGATGTACGTGCCCGTACAATCAACGAAGAAATGAAAGTCGCTTGTGCGCGCGCTCTTGCCCAGCTTGCGCGTGAAGACGTGCCGGACGAAGTTGCTGCGGCCTATCACGGTGCGCGCCCGACATTTGGCCCGGAATACATTATTCCGGTTCCGTTTGACCCGCGTCTTATCTCTTACATTCCGCCATTCGTTGCACAGGCTGCGATGGATACAGGCGTTGCGCGTAAGAATATTGAAGACATGGATGCCTATAAGGAAGAGCTGGCGCGTCGTCTCGACCCGACAGCGTCCTTCCTGCAGCGTATTCAGGGCGCGGTTCGCTCTGAAGAGCCAAAGCGTATTGTGTTCGCCGAGGGTGAAGAGCCGGCAGTCATCCGCGCAGCCTTCAGCTTTGAAAATCAGGAACTCGGTAAAGCGATCCTGATCGGTCGCGAAGAACGTGTTCGCCGCACCATGAAACAGGTTGGTGTTCCGGAAGACGCGCTAGAAATCGTCAATGCTGCGCTTTCTGACCGTAACCCGGACTATTTCGATTACCTGTATGAGCGCCTGAAGCGTAAAGGCTATCTGCAGCGTGACGTTCAGCGTCTCGTCAATAACGACCGTAACGTCTTCGGTTCGTGCATGGTCGCGCTTGGTGATGCAGACGGCATGGTCACGGGTGTGACCCGTAGCTATGAGTCCGCTCTATCTGACGTGCGTCTGGTGATCGACAAAGTCGACCATGACCCAGTGATGGGCATGTCGGTGGTTGTCAGCAAAGGTCAGACGCTTTTCATCGCCGACACCAACATTGTCGAGCTTCCGGATGCGCAGCAACTTGCTGACATCGCTGTAGAAGCAGCGCACGCAGCACGCCGTCTCGGTGCAACGCCGCGTGTAGCGTTCCTGTCTTACTCGACATTTGGCAGCCCGCTGGGTGAACGCGCTGAGAAGGTCCGTGAAGCTGTGGCTCTGCTTGATGCCCGTGATGATATCGACTTCGAATATGAAGGCGAGATGCAGGCGGGTGTTGCGCTGAACCCTATGGCCAAGCGCTCCTATCCGTTCATGCGCCTGACGGGTCCAGCAAACGTGCTTGTCATGCCGGCTATTCACTCGGCCAGCATTGCAACGTCTCTGCTTGGCAGCATTGGCGGCGCGACGGTTCTCGGTCCGATGCTGATGGGCCTGAAAGAGTCCGTCCAGATTTGTTCACTCGGCGCTACCGTCTCCGACATTGTGAACATGGCGACGATTTCGGCTTATGATGTGAACGAGAAAGACGCTCACTCGGCGCTGAAAGCTCAATAGGCTTTCGCTACAGAGATAAAAGAAAGCCCGGCTTTATGGCCGGGCTTTTTTATTATGTTGCGGCAGGCTTTGAGCCGGGCTCCGTCGCCAGAGCTTCCGGATCATCATCCGGCGTGTCCTCGTCAAATGATTGCTCACCCTTGGCGGCAATCGTACCGCGCCAGAGAATGAAGATGATCAGCGCAGCAGCTGGAATCGCGTATGTGGCGGAAAGCAGGAAGACACCCGCATATCCGATGGCTTCTGAAATCGTACCGGAAAAGCCCGCAATGAATTTACAGAAGAAGGCATAAAGCGAGCTGAGGCACGCATATTGGGTTGCCGCATTCTTCGGATCAGTGAGGTTCGACAGATAGGCGATAAAGGCCGTACCGACAAAGCCGCCTGCAATGTTATCCGCCCCGATCGCTAATATCAGATAGATATTTGGTGGCGGTGCGACGCCGATCAGTTCGCCATTATTGGCTTCACGGATGACGTCAGCCATGTCTGGCGCGCCAAGACTTGCAAGGCCCGCATATGCGGCGGTTGTGATGAAGGTCAAAGGTGCGCCAATGAGCAGGGTTCGCATTGTGCCAAACGCCGCGACCGAGAAACCACCAAGGAATGCACCTGCAATCAGAAGCCAGGGCCCGACACCGCTCTGGAAGCCGCCCACGACAACCTTCGAATAGCCGAGGTCGGCATAAAGCGGGCTTGCCATCACACCCATGGTGAAGTCTGGCAGGCGATACAGTGCGACGAGTGCGGCGACCGGTAAAATCCACCAGCCAAGTCGTTTCACCAGCTGACTGAACGGTTCGACAATCGCATCGGCGACAGCGCGGTGCAGCGCTTTGGCTTCGCGTTTGATACGGGCTGCGTGATGTGGCTCTGCAATGAAGAAGATCACGATAACGCCGGAAATTGCCATTGCACCGGCCATGGCAGCGAAGGAGACAGACCAGGGATAGTATTCGGCAATCGCAAGGCCCGCGCCGGAGAACATGATCGCGAACCGGTAGCCAAGCTGATAAACCGCGGCGAGGTGCCCTTGTTCGGACGTCTCGCCGATTTCGATACGCCATGCATCGATCGCGATATCGAGCGTCGCGCCGGAATAGGCCAGAATCGTTGCGCCAACCAGAGTGACCCAGAGCGCATCGACAGGATTGGACTGGCCGATCGTCATCAGGCCGATAATCGTGCCCGCAATGGCGACAATCATCCAGGAGCGTCGTTGTCCCATCGCCTTGCCGATCACCGGCAGTGTGATCCGGTCAACAACCGGGGACCAGAGCCATTTCAGCGTATAGGCGATGGTAATCCAGTACATGAATGTGATGGTCGAGCGGTCAATGCCGACTTCGCGCAGCCAGAAGGACAGCTTCTGAAACACCATCATCAATGGCAGGCCGGAGGCAAAGCCGAGCGCCAGCATGGCCAGCATTTTCGGCTTCATATATGTGCGAATATTCTCGCGAAAGCTTTGCTTGCTCTTGGTGGTATCGCTCATGCCTGCGCCTTCTGCCTGTCAGTCCAGCGGTCCACGATCGAGCGGAGCGTATGAGCGTCGAGCGGTTTGGCCGCGACGGCATCTGCACCCGCGGCTTTCGCGGCTTTTTCAACATCTGGATTGATTTCAGCAGAAATCGCAATGATCGGAGTGTTATTTTTTTCAGCGCCGGGCAGGGCTCTGATTTGTCTCATGGCTTCATAACCGTCCATGACGGGCATTCGAAGGTCCATGAGGATGACATCAAAATGAGAGAACTGAACGGCTTCGAGCGCTTCGGCGCCGGTGGCTGCCGTCGTGCAGGCATGGCCTGCTTTTTCAAGAACACGGGTCGCAAGGAGCGCGTTTACCGCATTGTCGTCAGCGATCAGGATCCGGCCCGTCTCGAACTGGTTCGTTTGTTCGGTGGCCTCTGGCTCCGCGGCGCTTCCTGAAACGGCAAGGCGTTCCATAAGCGAAGCTTCACGCACCGGACGCATAAGATAACCCGCGCAGCCATTGGCGCGAAGGTTTTCAATGTGATCGCGGTCTTCCGGGCGGATGAGGGCAATGACAGGTGCTGAGTGGCCGAGGCGTTTCAGTTCACTTGGTGGGAGGCGGGCATCAGCCAGCCAGATATCAACCTCGCTATCGTCTGCTTCAGTCAGAATGGTGTGGCCCGCTGCATCTGCCATCGAAGCAAGCGACAGCATGAGCGGCGTGGACATGCCTGCAAGGCCGATGCGTTTTGGCTGGCCCGCACGTTCGGCCGGTTTGGCGTGCGCGGCGATGTTGAGCGGCAGAAGAATTCTGAATCGGGCACCAATGCCCGGCGCGCTGGTAATCGTCACGCTGCCATTCATGGCCTCGACCAGACGGTTCACGATGGTCAGGCCAAGGCCGACACCGCCATCAATACCGCGATGGCCTGCTTCGGCCTGTTCGAACGCATTGAACAGACGGGCCTGGGCTTCGTCGGTCAGGCCGGGACCGGAATCGATGATGTCGATGCAAAGCTCTTTGTCTTTCAGCGTTGAAAGGTCGACGAGTACGCCGCCCATTTCGGTAAACTTGATCGCGTTGCCAACAATGTTGAACAGGATCTGCCGGACACGGCCATCATCCAGAACCACCTTCTCAGGAAGATCGCCTGTAGCGCGGACGCAGACATCAATACCCTTTTCGTGCGCGCGTGGGCTGAGAAGTTCCACCACATCCTGCGCCAGACCGCGAATATCGGTTTCCGCTGTTTCAAGCTCGACGCCCGCTGCATCCATGCGCGCATAGTCGAGCACATTATTGAGAAGATCGAGCAGGCGCGCGCCGCTTCGGCGAATGGCAGAAACATAGTCAGCTTGCGCAGGCGTGAGTTCGGTCTCGGCCAGAAGAGAGGCCATGCCCAGAATGCCGTTCAGAGGCGTTCTGATTTCATGGCTGACTGATGCCAGAAAGCGCTGCTCGATTGGTTGCGTTTCAGCTTCGCTCATATCTCTCTTGTCCTGATCGGATATCCCGAAACAGGTTCTCGCACAGAGATATGATTACGCCGTTAAAAGCGACGAAACGGCAGGGTCGCGCCATCTATAGGTCAGTGCCTCAGCCAGATGATGACGCGCAATATTTCTTTCGCCATCAAGATCAGCAATCGTGCGGGCAAGTTTCAGGACGCGGTGATAGGCGCGGGCAGACAGGGAGAACCGCTCGGCCGCATCGGTTAGAAGCTTCCGGCTGGCATCATCAAGCAGGCAGACCTCTTCAATCTGTTTTGAGGAAAGGTCGGCATTTACCGCGCGGGTGTCATGCTCCATGCCTGCAAACCGTTCAGCCTGGATACGACGCGCTTTCAGAACACGGGCAGCCACTTCTTTAGTACCCTCTACAGGTGGTGGCAGATTGAGATCGGCCACGGTAACAGGTGGCACGTCACAGAAGAGATCAATCCTGTCGAGGAAGGGACCTGATAACCGCCCCTGATAATCCTGCAGGCATTTCGGCTTTTTACGGCAATTGCCTTCTGCAGGACCGCCGCCGCACCGGCACGGATTCATCGCGCCGATCAATTGGAAGCGGGCCGGATATCTGACGTGACGGTTGGCACGGGAAATCACTGCATCGCCGGTTTCAAGCGGCTGGCGTAGCGCCTCCAGAACCTGCGTGGGAAATTCTGGTAATTCATCGAGAAAAAGAACGCCATGGTGCGCAAGTGATACCTCGCCCGGGCGGGCGCGTGCACCGCCGCCGACCAGTGCAGCCATTGAGGCAGAATGGTGAGGTGCGCGATAAGGTCTACGACGGGACAGCTCGCCGCGTTCTAAAAGACCGGCAATGGATTGGATCTGGCTGATCTCTAACAACTCTTTCGGGGAGAGATCAGGCAATAAACCCGGCAGGCGGGTTGCCAGCATGGACTTGCCCGATCCCGGCGGCCCACAGAAGACGAGATTGTGCCCGCCTGCTGCCGCGATCTCCAGTGCGCGCTTGGCACCTTCCTGACCTTTCACATCGCGAAGGTCTGGCAGTGACGGCAGCGCTTTGGTGTTACCGGCCTCCGGTGGCTTGAGTTGCAGTCGCCCTGCGCAATGATTGATGAACGCCATCAGGCTTTCAATCGCGATCACATTTCCGCCGCCCCAGGCCGCCTCAGCGCCTGAAAGCTCCGGACATATTAAAGAGAGGCCCATAGCTTCCGCGCCAATTGCGGCGGGCAGCGCGCCATAGGTCGGTTGTAAATGCCCATCCAGGGACAGCTCGCCGATCGCAGCCATACGCTCTAAAGCATCGGACGGAACCGCATTTATGGAGACTAAAAGTGCTAACGCGATGGCCAGATCATAATGGCTTCCTTCCTTGGGAAGGTCTGCCGGAGCCAGATTCACAATGATTCTTTTGGGCGGAAGAGCCAGTCCGATAGAAGAAAATGCCGCGCGCACGCGTTCGCGGCTTTCGGCAACTGTCTTGTCTGGAAGGCCTACAATGGAGAAGTGAGGCTGGCCTCCGAGAAGTTGCACCTGAACATCCACTGGTCGCGCTTCAATACCGTCAAAGGCAAAAGTTGTAATCCGGCTGACCATTCTGATCTCCTGTCGTGCAACTGAAGATAGACAAAAAATTACGAACAATACAAGAACAAATGTAAATCGTTAACGCGACCGGATTTTATGTTAACGATTCAGTTCCGAAACAGAACAGGCTAGCGCGTCAAAGTTGTTAACGAATAGCCCGATGCAGCGCGCCAGAGTAATACGGCGTAAGTGTCAGACACACCTCAACTTTTTTTGAACGTGTTCAAAATAAATTCAATCAAATCAGTGTTATCTTTGAACGGAATGAAATTGCGACATCCCTATTACGAATAATTATAATAATTAAAAGTTATCGGCTGTGGATAAATCCAAAAAATCCGGGCTGTTTTTTTAACGGTTTGGCTACGGGCCCGTGTCATATTTTTGGTCATTAGCGCGTAATTATCGAGCTATTTTATAAGTGACTTTTTATGAGACATTATTTTGAAGATAAAAGAGGGGCATCTGCGGTTGAATTTGCCTTAGTCGCCCCGGTGCTGATGTTCATACTCGCGGCAATCGTCGGTTACGGCATGGTATTTCTAACTGCGATAAGCCTTCAGCAGCTCGGCGCGGACGTGACGCGCGCGACGATTGGCGGGTTTTCCGTTTCCGAGAAGCGGGAGCTCGCCGCCGAGCACCTCGCTGTCGCACGGAGGGAGTATGTCCTGATCGACAATGATCAGGTGGTCGTAGATGTGGTCTATGACACGGACACGGAGACGACTGTTGTCGAAATCGCTTATGACACGACTGGTCATCCGGTCGAGTTGTTCCGCGGTCTTATCCCAATGCCGGCGAACACATTCACGGTGCGCCAGAGTATCTCGGAACGGACCACATGAGGTCATTCCGGGAGTATTCGCGAGATACAAGGGGAACATCCCTCATCCTGACAGCGCTCTTTCTGGGCGCTATTTGTGTGCTTGTTGCCGTCGGGGTCAATCTTGGCCTCGCCTATCTGGATAAGCGGAAATACCAGTCTGCGTCGGATGTGGCTGCGCTCAGGCTGGCTGAAAGCGCCAATCCACAAGTGTCGGCGTTGCAGGCGCATCTCGATCTTCAGGGGTTTGATGATGACGGTGTTGAGGCGCGCCTCATCACTGGCATTTATCGTGAGGACGAAACAATTCCTCACGATCAGAGATTTGAAGAATCCGAATTGAACTGGAACGCCGTTCGGGTTGAGATCACCTTTCCGATTGAGGAACGCATTATGGGCGGTGCCGTCCAGAACGATAACTCGCTGAGTGTTCATTCAACGGCTACGCTCAGACGTAGCGCGTCACTCTGGATGGGGTCACGGCTTTTGCGTCTTGAGGGCGGTCTGCCTGCGGCGCTGCTGGATTCGCTCGTCGGATATAATGGCCGGATTACGGTTGCCGACTATGAGCAGCTTCTGGATATCGAACTTGATATTTTTCAGGCGTTGGAAATCATAAATACCGACCTCGATCTCGATGCGCTCACTTATAATGAGGTTCTCGGCGCGGAAATAACGCTGGGCGACGTGACATCGGCCATCAAGGATTCTGATTTATCGGCAGCGCTCCCTTTCAATCTTCAGCCGCCAGGGCGCGCGGCGAGGCAAACGCTCGTGCTGAGCGAGATACTGGATCTGGGCCGCACCGGTGGACTGGATATTGGGGAGCTTCCGGCCACGCGTGCCTTCATGATTTCAGCAGGCGAATTGCTTTTTGCCTCCGCTGCACTGGCAAACGGTGACAGTCAGGCTGAAGCGGACATTGAGGTTCTGGGCGATGCCGTTGCTGCGCGTGTTGATATCGGTGATCCGGGCCGTTTTCTTCACTGGGACCATGGCGCCGACGGCTTTGATGAGATGGAGTCCAGCCAGATCGATATCGAGCTCGATATTGGAAGCGGGCTGAATCTTCTAAACACATCTTTGCAGCTGGGTTCGGCCACAGCACGTATAACTGACGTTCAATGTGATGCGCGCAGAAATGTGCAGACCGTAACCGTTGAGGCGGAAACCTCGCCGACGACCCTGACGCTCAACCCGTTAAATCTCAGGGATATTACGTTAGACCTGTCAGGTGGTGACACTGTGGAGGTCGAGTTTTCTTCGGCTGAAATCGAAGCGGGCACCACGAAGACCGTGTCGTCCGGATTGGGTGTCAATCTGAACCGCACGCCGCTTCTTTATCGTCCACTGGTCGTTCTGGTGAACGGTATTCTGGAAGAGCTGGGCATATATGTTGGCGAAGCTGACCTGCGTGTGACCGATGCCGGCTGCCGTCTGCCTTATCTGGTCGACTGAAGTCTGCGATCCACCGCATCCCAGAAGAGTTGCGCGGCATCAATGCCGGTAAAGCGCTTCATCTCCTGAACACCTGTCGGGGAGGTAACGTTGATCTCGGTCAGCTTATCTCCAATGACATCGATGCCGACGAGCACAAGTCCGCGCTCTTTGAGGGCCGGTCCAATGCGGCGGCAGATTTCAAGGTCGGTTTCAGTGAGGTCCACCGGATGCGCTGTGCCACCAACGTGAAGGTTGGAACGGGCTTCTCCTTCTTTTGGCACACGGTTAATCGCGCCAGCTGGCTCACCGTCAATCAGAATGACGCGCTTATCACCTTTTGAGACGTCTTTCAGGAAAGCCTGAACGATGAAAGGCTCGCGGTTGCGCTCAGTGAACATCTCCAGCAGGGAGCCATAATTGGAATCCTTCGCACTCACTTTGAAAACGCCCGCGCCGCCATTTCCGTAGAGCGGCTTCATAATCACATCGCCGTGCTTCTCGCGGAAGGCTGCGATCTCCTCCGGATTACGGGTGATCAGCGTTTCCGGCAGCAGGCCCGGGAACAGAAGCGGGAAGAGTTTTTCAGGCGATGAGCGAACCCATTCAGGATCGTTCAGAACGAGCGTCTTGCCTTTAAGAAGCTCAAGAAGATGGGCTGCGGTAATGTAGGCCATGTCGAAAGGCGGGTCCTGACGCATGAGAACCACATCAACATCATCCTCAAGATCAAGGCGTTCATAGTCCTCAAACAGAGCTGGCGTGCCCGGAACGCGCTGGACCTTGGTGCGGCGCGCCTTGGCGTATAGCCGACCATCAAGACAGGAGAGGTCATTCGGATGATAGGTCCAGACCTGATAGCCTCTGCTTTCTGCGGCCTCAGCCATGGCAAAAGTGGTATCCGCATTGATATCCACGGTTTCCATCGGGTCCATCTGAACGGCAATTCTGAGGCTCATAGGTGCGTCTCCATAACTGCCGACAGACATATGTATTTCTCTGGCAATTCACCAGAGTAGGGGCCTCACTTCATAGTGAGATTATCTGTCAGGTGCGTTGTTATTCACTATTGGTGCGCCGACGCAGTCGATAAACGGCGGGCTGATGGCCTGTTAGCTGGACGGTCCGCCGAGGAGTCCAGAATCCGGATCATATCGATCATTGTTACCGGAATTCTGCTCCCGGTCTGGGCTGGCAGAGTTTGGTTCGCGGATCTGGATGTAAGAGACCACTTCACGCACGCCATTCACAACGCTCGCATGTTCTGCAATCTGGCGCAGTTCGTCAGACGAGCGTGCAATACCCATTAGATAAACGATGCCATCATAGGTCTCGATATTGATGTTGACGCTTTTGACTTCCTGATCGGTGAAAAGGCGTGTGCGGACGCGTGCCGTAATCCATTCATCATTGAGGTTCTGGCGTACGCCGCCTGCTTCACGGACCTGAATTTCGTTGGCGACATCTTCAATAAGACCGACTGTCCAGGCAATACGCTCGACTTCCATACGGTCTTCAATGGTTTCGACGCGGCCTGTCAGAAGCGCGACACGTCCGGCAACTTCAACATCGACTTCATTATAACGACGTGGGCCAGCGGCCAGAAGCCGGGCTTTCAGCTCGTTGGAGGCGTTTGCATCATCAAGGCTCTGACCGAGCGTGCGGTCCTGAACAGCGGCGACACTCACAGCGCCTGCTGCGCCAACAACGCCAGCAACGCATCCGCTGAGCGGTAGTATGCAGGCAATCAGTAGAAAGGCGCGAACGGACATGTGTGTCTCCCTGAGTAATCTACTCTAATTTACTCATTGTCTCTTAACCATGAGTTAGGGGAAAATCGGGTCTCCATGCGTCGCGAATGTGGCAAAAGGTTAAACCGGGCGCGATTGCGAACAGATCATAGCGTCGGTCGGCATTGTAAAGTTCGCCATGGCGCGACAGCCAGAGATCGGCAGCACGGCCAATTCTCATCCAGTTTTGCATGGAGACGGCTTCTTTTGCGTCATTGATGCGGGCGCGCTTCTTCACTTCTATAATGACGACAAGACCGGCTTTGAGGCAGACAATGTCGAGCTCTCCGGATGATAGCTTCTGCCGTGTCGCGAGGATTTTATAGCCCTTCAGCGCGAGGATGAGGCAGGCATAGCGTTCGGCCCAGCGGCCTGCAGCTTCTGCTTTCTGCCTCTTATTCTGCGCCATTATCCCTTGTCACCGCGCGCTTTGTCCTGAAGGGATACAGCGCGGGCGTAAAGTTCGCGCTTGGGGCGATCAAACTTTCTGGATGCTTCGGCGGCGGCGCCCTTGGCACCGAGATTGGCCATACGGTCGATCAGATAGGCGTCGATATCCTCTTCGCTGACCTCAACCTGCCCCTCACCCGTGAGTGACACCATGAGGACGATCTCACCTTTTGGTGGGCCATCCTCTTTGAGCTGGCTGAGAAAGGCGCCGGCCTCTGAATGGATGATCGTTTCAAACATTTTAGTCAGCTCGCGCGCCATGACGAGCTCGGTTTCGGCGCCAAATACCTCGATGATTGCCTCAACCGTGTCATCGAGCCGATTGCCGCTTTCATAGAGAACCAAAGTCGTTTTCTGGTCTGCGAAGGATTTCAGGCGTTCTAAACGCTGGCCGGTTTTGACCGGCAGAAAGCCTGCAAAGGTGAAGGTGTCGGTGGGCAGGCCACCTGCGCTCAGGGCGGCGGTCAGCGCAGACGGGCCCGGAATAGGGACGACATCAAAGCCTGCCTCGCGCACATCACGGACCAGTTTGAAGCCCGGGTCTGAAATAAGCGGGGTGCCAGCATCTGAAACAAGGGCGAGGCGTTCGCCTTTCTCCAGCGCTTCAATGATACCAGGCCGCATCTGCGCCCCATTATGGTCATGGTAGGTGCGTAGGGTGGTTTTAATTCCATAGGCATCCAGCAGGCGCCGTGTCTGGCGGGTGTCTTCTGCGTAAATCACATCCACGGCGGTAAGCGTATCGAGCGCGCGTAAAGTTATGTCCCGGAGATTGCCAATTGGTGTTGCCACCACATACAAAGCCGATGACAAATCGACTGAGCGAATAAGTTGTGTCACGGGCATTACCTCGATAGCGTCCATAAGGTATGACGGTCCGATCTGGGGGACCTGGGAGAGTAGACGATGAAACCGGTTCTAGCTTTAAGGCAGTTTTCTGTGGTGCCAAGCCTGCTTCTGGCGGGATTGCTTGTGGCATCCTGTGCAACTGCGCCTGCGCGCCCGCCTGCGCCGATCTCTACAGGTCAGCCGCGCACAGAGCCTGAGCCGCCGCCTCCGCCAACCGGTGGGCTGCCGGAAGAGCCTGAAGAGGTACTGCCGGAAGAGCCTGAAGAAACCGGTCCGGATGTGCGCCTCTTCCTTACACCAGAGTTCATGGAAGGCCGCGAGATCCGCCGCGTCGGCGTGCTTTTGCCGTTCTCTCACTCGCGCGCGGGCGTGCGTTCGCAAGCCTCAGGTCTTCTTGCCGCTATCGAGATGGCTCTGTTTGATCAGGCTGGCACAGACATTCTGATTATTCCGAAGGACACTGCCGGTGACGCGCGTCAGTCTGCTGCTGCAGCAACTGAAGTGATCAATGAAGGCGCCGACGTGATTATCGGTCCGCTGTTTGCGACTAGCGTTCAGTCGGTTGCGACAACGGCGCGTGCAGCAGACATTCCTGTCATCGCGTTTTCGAATGACCGGTCTGCCGCAGGTGGCGGCGCATATCTGATGAGCTTCCCGCCGGAAGAAGAAGTCGCGCGCATTGTGGATCACACAATGGCTCAGGGTATTCGCAAGTTTGCCTTTATGGGGCCGGCGTCTACTTATTCGCGCCGCGTGGAAACGGCTCTGCGTTTTGAAGCGGCCCGTCGCGGCGGCATTGTCATTGCGTCGGAATTCTACGCATCAGACAATCAGGCGCCTGTAGATGAGGCGCGCCGTCTGGCTGGTCGTATCAATAGTTCACTTTTGAACCGGACCGAACGCGTTGCGGTGATGATCCCGGATAATGGCGTACAGTTGCGCGCTGTCGCGCCGTTGCTTCCTTATTATGAAGTCAATCTGCGCCAGCTTCAGTATATCGGCACGTCCATCTGGAACGATCCGCAAATCTGGCGCGAGCCGGTTCTGGAAAATGCTATCTTTGCGATGCCTGATCCGCAGGACACCGAATATTTCCGCAATGCATTCCAGGGCGTTTACAATAGCGAACCTGCATCGCTTGCCAGCCTTGGCTATGATGCTGCGGCGCTTTCTATATCTTTCCTCGCTGATGGCCGCGTATCAGAAGACGAACTTCTTGAAGCTGACGGCTTCCGCGGTGTGAATGGTCTCTTCCGCTTCCGCGAAGACGGCACAATCGAACGCGGTCTGTCTATCATGTCGATCCGCCCGAGCGGTCCGGTGCTTGTCGAAGACGCGCCAGACAGTTTTGTGGTCGGTGGCAGCTAGGCTCAGGGCAGGATTTCGCCGGCAATATAATCGGCCAGCAACCAGCCTTTTTCGGTCAATGATATGCGGCCAGCTTCTTCAAGGAGCTGGCCGTATTCTTTAAAGCTCTCAATCTTGCAGGCATTCAGCGGTGCGCCAAGTAGGGCCTCGACACTGGCGCGATCTACGCCGCGCTTTGAACGCAGGCCCAGAATGACGGCTTCTTCAGCCGCTTCAGTGCCGGTGAGTGAAAAAGTCTCAGCAGAGCCAATACCGCGCGCTTCGACGGCGCTGATATAATCCGGAACGCGTTGCTCAGCGATCGTCGTCGTGCGCCCGTCCGGTAATTCCAGCTTACCTTCCGCGCCCGGCCCGATGCCAAGCCACTCGCCGTTCAGCCAATAGGTAAGGTTATGGCGGGACCAATAGTCTTCTGAACGCGCATGATTGGAAACTTCATACGCAGGCAGGCCTCGCTCAGCAGTTAGCTTCAGCGTCTCTATATAAAGGTCCGCCTGCTCATCTTCGTCCAGCGGAATGAATCGCTCGCGCTCGACCTGTTTGGCAAAAGCAGTCTTCTCTTTGATGGTCAGTTCATAGAGTGACAAATGCGGCGCGCCTGTTGAAAGCGCTCTATCGAGCTCTTCCAGCCAATCGGGAATGCTCTGGCCCGGCCGCGCATAAATCAGATCAATCGATGTGTTCGGAAAAACATTTAGCGCGGCATCAATTGCCCCGCGGGCTTCGTCGCGGGTGTGATTGCGCCCAAGAAAGCGAAGCGCATCGTCATTCAAAGCCTGCACGCCGAGTGAAAGCCGGTTCACACCTGCCCCCTTCCACGCTTTCAGACGTTCAGGCGTAATGTCTTCGGGATTGGCTTCCAAAGTGATCTCGATATCGCCATTCGGGGCAAACCTTGCGGCGGATGTCTCTATTATCTCGGATAGAAATGACGGGGTACACAAAGAGGGCGTACCACCGCCAAAGTATAAAGATGTGAGTGTGCGGTCGGTCAGGCTGGCCGCATATCCTTCAATATCTTTCAGGATCGCCGCTTCCAGAGCTGAATTGTCCCGCGATTTCGCTGCATAGACGTTGAAATCGCAATACGGACAAATCTTCGCGCAATACGGCCAGTGGACGTATATGCCGAACAGCTCGTCAGGAAGGCGCGGCGAGCCCGACATTAAATCTCCAGCGCAGCTTTCAGCTTCACAAAGGCATCGGCGCGGTGGCTCATGGCATGTTTCCGGTCAGGATCCATTTCGCCGAATGTGATGGTTTCGCCTTCAGCGACGAAAATAGGATCATAGCCAAAGCCTTTATCGCCGCGGGCTGGGAATTCCAGATGGCCACGAACTTCGCCTTCAAAGGTTTCGGTATGGCCATCCGGCCAGCCAATGGCGAGGGCGCAGACGAATCGCGCCGAATAATCATCGGCGTTTCTCTCTTCCAGAGCGGTCTGAACTTTTTTCATGGCATTTTCAAAGCTGCGCGGCTCACCGGCCCAGCGTGCTGAATAAATGCCTGGCTGACCATCAAGAGCAAACACTTCCAGGCCTGAATCATCTGACAAAGCAGGCTCGCCAGTGGTCCTTGCGGCTGCCAAAGCCTTCAAAGCGGCATTGCCTGCAAAAGTTTTTTCGGTCTCTTCCGGCTCTTCAAGATCAAGTTCGATTGCGGAGCGTACCTGGAACCCCAAAGGCTCAAATAGAGCCTTCAATTCTTTGACTTTTCCGGAGTTGTGGGTGGCGGCAATCAGGTTGCCGGGAGCAAGCTTTCTGGTCATCAGATCACACCTTCATCACATCGATTTTATGTTTTTCGATAAATTTACGCTTGATTGTTTTTCGATAAAACATTATTGTTTATGGACAAGCCGAGGCGAGCCACTTTCCTCCCGACATAGTGTCACGGTTCGTTGAACGGCTTTCTAACTAGAGCAAGAAGGACTTTTTTAAAATGCGTACTCTCAAATCCGGCGTAACGGGTCTCATGATCGGGCTGGTTTATTTTGGCGCGCCCATGGTAGTACTAACCGGTTACCTCACCGCACTTTCGCCCTTGAGCGTATAGTAGTTGCGGTTTAGGCAGGGTGGTGAGCATATGGCCTCCACCCTTGCAACGAACAACTGGAGCTGACGACACAATGCCGCTGAAGGCTTTAGGAAAAGGATCAATCGCTTCGGCACTGCATGTGCTGATGAGCGTTATCACCAGCCTCGGCTGGCTGGTTCTGGGTATCTGCGTCACGGTTCTCGTGATCGCAATGGCCACTGATCTCTCCGGCGGCGCACTGCAATTGCCTGTGCTTGAAGGCAACATCTCCGTTGATACGCCGACCTATCTGATCGGCTTTGCAAGTCTCATCGTTATCCTGGTCGGATTTATTCTTATGGCCGGCCAGCTCAAGCGTATTCTCAAAACTCTAATTGATGGCGACCCATTCGTCCCGGAAAACGCGCGCCGACTTACACGGCTTGCGCTGATTGTCGCGGGAATGGAACTTTGTCGCCACGCCATTGGTTTTGCAGCTAAAATGTTCCTGGTGAATACATCTGTGAACTTCTCTGTTAACCTCGCCGCATGGGTCGCGGTGATCACTCTTATGGTCCTGAGCCAAGTGTTTGCCGAAGGCACACGCTTGCGCGAAGAAGAAAAAATGACAATCTGATAATATATGCCGATTCGCGTTACCCTAGATCGCGTCCTTCTGGACCGCCGCATGTCACTGACGGAGCTCAGTGATCGGGTCGGTGTGACACTCGCCAACCTGTCCATTCTCAAAACCGGCAAGGCGAAAGCCGTACGGTTCTCAACGCTGGAAGCGCTTTGCCGCGAGCTGCATTGTCAGCCGGCAGATCTTCTTGTGTTCGATGATGAAGAGGATGAGGACGGCCAGCAAGCCGCGGCCGAGTGAATTCACGCCCGGACTCTGTCCGGACATGACCATTTCTGATATTTCTTAAATCAAGCGACGCGCGGAAAATCTGTTCCCGCGTTCTTTTTTATGTCTGACACCTGGCAGGATGGCACCACGCTATGTCTATGGAAAAACTTGTTATCCTCACCACGGGCGGAACGCTCGATAAGGATCATGACACCTTCACCGAGAGTTTGGTTCTCAACACCGAGAACGTGACGAATGTGCCGGAACTGTTGCGGGTCGGGAAAACGCATTTTCCGCGTGTGCAGCCGATTATGAGCCTCGATAGCGCTGATATGACAGAAGACCACCGCGCGCACATTCTAAGCGCCGTGAAGATCGTGCCTGAAACGCATATCGTTATCACGCATGGCACCAGTACGATGGGTGAGACGGCTGGGTTTCTGGATGGAAAGACCGGTGACAAGACGGTTGTGCTGACCGGCGCGCTTCGCCCGTTCGCGCTCGGAAAGTCGGATGCTGGTTTTAACGTGGGCGGTGCAGTGGTTGCAGCGCAGGCTCTGCCGGCTGGCGTGTATGCGGTTATGAATGGCCGCATCTTCAAAGCCGGTGAGGTTTCTAAAGACGTTAAGTCCGGCCGGTTTGATGTTTAGGGATCAGAACTCCAGATTTGCGTTGCGCAGGATTTCCAGAGCGGGCTGCATAGCGTCTTCACATTTCCGCCAACGACCGACTGAACTTGTGTAGACGGGCTTGCGAACCTGAGTGGCACTCGCTGTCGCAACGGCGGCCTTGCTTTCATGAAACCGCATACAAGCCTCTTCAAACGGCAGATCGCAAAACGCGAGAAGCCTGCGCACTTCCTCTTCGGTGTTGGTAACGAGCTGTTCGTAATGCACCGATGTGAAGGCTTCCTCGGGTAGGCGCCTATAAAAAGCATCCATAAGTTTGTTGAATTTAACTACATAGCGTGCAGCCAGTTTCAGGTCGTATGCATAGGTGTAATAGGAAAACGCTGTCGCGAATAATTGTCTGTAGTTACTGAGCACTGTATCCGCGGGATTTCGTCGCACACAGATAATTCGTGCATTAGGAATGGCAGATAAGATAGCGGGTACATAAAAGAAGTTGAGTGGCATTTTGTCCGTGAAGCGCCCGGTGAGCTGTAACGTGGCCTCAACAGAATTCAGATAACGCTGGCCGAGCGCTTTCATATCAAGCGCTTTTGTTGCGCGCAGAGTGGTTTCATCCAGAACCAACGGACTTTTTGTGGCAGCCTGACGTTTAAGAGCAATAGAGAAATCACCGAGCTCGCCTCCGGAGGTTACGGATGAATGGGAAGAGACAATCCGGTCGACGAGTGTCGTTCCCGTTCTGGGCATCCCAACGATAAATATGGGACCATCCGCTGTGTCGCTTGGTGAAATTTTTAATGTGGTAGCGAGGTTTTCCGCGGCCTCAAAACAAGCACGGTCTTCCTCTTCACGCGGATCTAGTGTTGCCAGTTTTATTGTTTTGCCTTGTTCAAGCCAAGTCATGGCTAACTGTTGATCGCCCATGTCTTCGTGGGTTTTTGCGATGGCATGTGCGAGCTGCAATTTGGCATCAGTGTCTGATACAGGCCGTTGATCCCAGTCTGCTTTAAGTTCATGTAGTGAATTATTTTGCTTTGATTGTTTGGTGATAGACACCATGGCAACTCGTGCACGGGTATTGTCCGGTGCCAGTGCAAGGCAGGTGCGAAAAGCATCGCCAGCCTCATCGAAGCGCCCAACAAATTGTAACGCTACTCCGCGATTGTACTGGTAATCGGCATTGTTTGGATTTCTGGCGCAGGCTTTTTGATAAAACGCGACGGCTTCATCGTGCAGGCCAGCACGGCTTAGTACAACGCCGATCGTATCCAGCGTCAGCGCATCGGCTGGGCCCGCGCTGATTGCCTGTCTCACCATGCTGACTGCTTCATCGCGGCGATTAAGCGCGATCAGACAGCGTGAAATCTGGGTGCATGTCTCCGCTTCACTATAGCCAGCGGCGCGTGCGCGTCCGTAAATATCGAGCGCTTTTACAAAATTGTCATGATCAGCTGTGAGCTGTCCTAGCAGAAAATAAGCTTCTCCATTTGATGGGTTCGTTTGAAGAGCCCGAATGCAAAGCGCGTGAGCTTCCTGATACTTTTTCTCCGCCAACAGGCGGCGTGCTATTTTTAACACAGAACAGCCTTTTCGTTCATGAGGCAAGAGATGCCTATTTTTTGCTTCCGACGTCACCAATAAGATGCAAAAGTCCACGACACAGGACAAAATTTGGGAGAGTTGCCCGCAAAGGGCTTCCATACTGAATAGCTTTTTTCCAGACAAATCTGGTTGGTTTGTAGCGTTCAATCAAGGAATAAAAGATGAAACTTTCACTTCTTATGACATCGAGTGCACTCGCAGTCGCTTCGCTCGCAATGCCTGCGATTGCGCAGGATGCTCCGAGTACGGAAGACGCGGTTTCACGTCAGGATGCAGTCATTGTGACTGCAACTCGCCGTGAGGGCACTGTTCAGTCAGTACCTCTGAATATCGCAGCTGTTGGCGCCGAGCAGATCGAAGAGCAGGGCATTGAAGAGCTTGCTGATCTGATCGCATCGGTACCTGGTATTAATATCGTCGACCGTGGTGGTCGTCAGGGTAACCCCATCATTGTGCGGGGCATCAACGCTGACCCTATCGGCTCTGGCGACGGCGACAATAGCGGCGGTGGCACAGTTGCAACCTATCTCGGCGAGGTTCCGCTTTTCATCGACCTGAAACTTAATGACATGGAACGAGTCGAGGTTCTTCTTGGTCCTCAGGGTACACTCTACGGTGCAGGCACGCTCGCAGGTGCAATCCGCTATATTCCGGTTCGTCCGCAAATTGGCGAAAACACTTTCGATATGCGCGCTGATCTGTATCAGTACTCTGAAGCGTCTTCCCTGTCTCAGGACGTCGGTGTTACGTTTAACCAGACGATTTCCGATACGTTCGCAATTCGCGGATCTATCGATGTTCTGCGCGATTCTGGTTTCGTAGATCAGCCATTTTTGGTCCAGACGCTCGGCGTTTCCAATCCTGATCCGGACTTCGGTAATCCTGCCGATGTTGCGGCAAACCTCACGAGTATGGAAGATGTCGATTCCGAGGATTCAGTTTCAGGTCGTATTGCGGCACGATGGACGCCGACTGACTGGCTCGATGGTACTCTGACTTACTACTTCCAGGACGTTGATGTC
>CENJ01036201.1_pt1 | contig 22432 bp, 31 predicted proteins | sample 356161 | NCBI WGS metagenome assembly CENJ01 (sample SAMEA2619531, study PRJEB7988) | marine metagenome | biome: marine biome (ENVO:00000447); feature: surface water layer (ENVO:00002042); material: "saline water (ENVO:00002010), including plankton (ENVO:xxxxxxxx)" | depth 5 m
GCTCTGGTGATGATGGGATTTCTTTTCATCATTTCTCAAAAAATCTAGGTCGACCATGCAAAACTAGGGCTGGTGCAAAACCTGGGAAGGGCCTTAACACGGATGCATGGAAATTTGGGCTAACGTAAAGGGCGGTAAAGGGTAAATGATGTTGTACTATATTGCACTATATGACGAGAGCGATAGACTGTTGACGAACATTGTGAGTTGGGCAGAAAGAGTATTTGAAACTGTGAGGCGGTGTACAGATGGTATTTTAAAATTTTTTAGCACTAGGAAATTTGGGCTATTGTATAGAGATGGGTGTATGTGTAGCTGATGCACTACAAAATTGGCTGTACGGCCCTTAAAATTGGTTTAATGGCGGTGTTTGAGTGTGACCTAGTGTGTGATAAACTGTTGACAAATGCACTGAGATAGCATATATTAACAGTAGAAGCAAACATGGTCAAATCAGGCAATTCGGTCGGGCATAACATGAATGTGGATTAAATAGAAATACAAGATTATGTGATGTGGTCTCGGGCTAACAAGCACACACTATAGGAGCATACTGGAACACCATGAAAAAAGTAGTACACTCAGAATTTGTAGATATCCAACGTTTGGCCACAGCCATATACTCAGAATTAACAGAATACAAGCACACACACAAAGTACGCACAGCACAAGACATAGAAGAACTAGCCAAAGACATACATCAGGTCATCACAGCTTGTATAGAACAGCAAGGAGCTGAAATATCAGTGGGTGCTGTAATGCAAGTGATAGGCTTTCCTACATCAACCTGTTTGGACTATGACACAGAGCTTATCGACTGTGAACATCTAGCTCATCAGATGCATTCAGGTATCATCATAGACTCAGAACACCTGTTGGACATCATACACGGATCCATAGCAACCAAGCATTAACAGACTGAGCTCAACTTTCATCACTGTGGGACATGGTGGTTACTTCTGTGAGTGAGAACGCAGTTCTACACGAACAGTATGTCCGTAACCATCAACTTACCCTGGTTGAGCACCTTGAGTTAACCGTTTATACACATACAACATTTATAATACAATATCTGCCGCCGCATACACATACAAGCATATAACACAACAACCGCCGGCACATACAACCGTCGCATACAATACATCTGCTAATACAACCGTCGCATACAACTAAATATCACTATACAACCGAAAGGTCTTATTCAGAGGAGGCTGTGTTGAAACTCAAATTAACAGCAAACAAGTTTAATTCAGATCCCTACTGGGCCACACCTATATTTGATGATGGTCCTGCAAACCCGTCTGAATTTCTAGAACTATTTGATCAGAATGGATATGATCTCTGTCAGCTGGAGCAATTATATGCCATGGCTAATCAGGTAGACACCAACTATCACAGAACCAATCATGTGGCATTCAAACAAGAATGGTTTGAAGATGAAGACAACTCTGTGTCAGGCCCACACATCAATCATACAGCAATGTTTGAAAGAAAAGGATATCAAGGCCAAGCACTAGAACAATTACAAACATGGGCAGACACAGGTCACCCACTCTGTTACAAATTGATACAGATGAAACCCAAATGGGGACTGGACTTTTCAATTGACTATGTGGATGATCAAGCAAATGTGTTTGAATTGTTACATTGGGAATGGGACGGTTTTGACTATGAAGAAGTACAAGAGAAAAAAGATCTTATGGATCAGTTTCTCATCAGTCAAGACTGGGAACATTCTGCAAAAGTGATGTTGAGCAAAAAAGATGAATGGCATCACCTACCTTTCTTTGAGCAGTCAAAATGGAAAACAGATTTCTTTGGCATAGAAAAAGAAAGATTCAAAATGGTATTATGGAAGTAGTCATGAAAGTTTTTATTATTGACATTGTGATACAGATTAGTTATAATGCAGATTATGGATAACAAAATTATAGATCATGAAAATTTCTTGCGAGCCAAAACAACCAAGACTATCAAAGATTTTGAAAATGGTAAAATGAGTCTGGGAGAATTTGTAATGGAAATATTCACACTAGGATATAAAAGAAAACAGCAAGACATAAAAAGTTTGCAGAACTTTTTAAAAAATCATTTCAAAGATAAACCTGATAAGTATCTGTAACAATCCCTGTTAGGACGTTACATGAGCACATACAATGATGAAAAATCAACTGATCACAAAGGAACAGCCTTTGATGAATTTTTCAAAGAAAGCAATTTTGTCAAGCATCCTGCTGAAATGAACAAAGAAGAGTATTATGCATTTTGTAAAAAAGAACTAAACGTTGGTCTTGCAGATAACAAATATAGATTTCATTCAGAAGACTTGCCAGACTTTATAGACACAATCAACAGTTATAAACCCAACAAGGTATTAGACTTTGGCTGTGGTGTCAATCAATACAAAAACAAAATACACAATCTTGTTGGCATAGATAAAGAGCCTAGTCCTTTTGTGGATCATGTGGGTACCTATGCTGAACTGAGAGATCTGTTTAAACCTGAAACATTTGATATAGCACTATCATTGAGTTCTATGAACACAATAAAAGATGTTGACGAAACAATGCAGATCTTATATAATTGGATAAAACCAAATGGATATATTGTTATGCGAGTTAGAAATAATTTTGACTTTGTACGTTCAAATGATTATTGGTTATGGGATGCAAGAAGAATAGCAGACTTATCTAGAAAATTTCATTTAGGTTTTCATAAGCCTGTACAATTGGTTTATGAAACACTAGAAGAATTACCAACTGTGAGACTGCAAAGTATTCTTAGAGTAAGAAAGCCAAAAGGTCATAGACGTCATGTGATAATGAATGAACTTGACAGAAGACAGCAGAACATAGAAACCAAAACACGAACACCAATCAATGCACATTGGGTTTGGTGGTGGGTAAAACATAAAGAAGGTGATCAACTTGCATTTGCAAAGGAAAGTGATCTAAAAGAAAGAAGTGATAAACTGAGCTATTCAAAAATGACTACCGAAAGTAAACAGAAATCATTTAAAGATATACAAGAACAACGCAAACAATTAGAAGGCAAAAAAGAAACTTAAACAAAGGATAGTTATGGGAAGAAAAATAAAAATAAAAGTAACTGACGATAATGAGTTCACAGAAGAAAAAGAAGGTCTAGGATTTAAAAAAATATTTAAGTCTGTGGCTGGATCTGCTCCCAAAGGCACAAAAGAGCTGAGAGTAGAATATGTAAATAGAAAAGGAACTGAAGTTAATCGTTGGGTAAAATTACCAAAGGTGAAATAAAATGAAAAATAAAAAATATGTGTTTGTAACAGGTGTAGCAGGATCTAGATGGGGAAAAGTAGAACAGGCAATAAGAAGAGTAACCAATGTGGTTGACCAAAGCAGTTGGCTACCTTATCTTCAAGACGATCCTCAAAACTTAACTGAACACGTTCACAAGTTTTACGGTCCATTCATGCAACACGGAGATCGTTTTGATAACTTACACATAATGGGTCCAGATGCTGTCATAGAAGAAATTGATAGAGCATATGATAACAGTGATCCTAGACCAATCAGATTTGTAAGATGTCACTGGTTTGCATATCAGCTAGATTGGATAGCAGAAAACTTGCCTGAAGTGGATGTCATGATGATGTTTAGAGAAGGAACTATTTCTTTGAAATGGTGGCTTGAATCAGGTGGTTGGAATATTCAATACCCTTGTTACAAATGGTATGGTGATACAGAAAAATTACGTAGACAGATTCACATTGAAAATGAATGTATGTTGAAATTCATGAGAGAACAAAAACTAAATCAGTCGTATGATGTTACCACAGATGGATTAAAAAAGTTTATACATGAGTATTGGCCAGACATAGAAGAACATATTGTAAATGATAAATGGCCTGAGTTCAATATACAAGATAAAACTGTTTGGCCTGTATTATACAAAGGTACAGCTAGTAAACCCGTCAATAAGTACCTACTTAACCAAAATTAACACTAAACATATAATAATAGCTGTTTTTGAGTAAATACGTAAGTTATACGATTAACAATTAGAAGGTAAAACATGAACGTTTTAATCAGTACACGAACAACGACTAGTAATAATGGGTTCGAGTTTGATGCATTTGAGCGAGGATTTCACTCAATGTTCAAAGGACATAATATTACTGCACTTCTAAATGATCCGAAGCAAGACGGTATGAAACTTGCAGGGAATAATGACTTGCTCGTGTTATCAGGTGGAAACGATCATACTGACAGACTACTAGTAGAAATTGAAATGGTCAAGCATTTCAGATTACAAAATAAGCCGATACTAGGAATATGTCATGGAGCCTTTCTAGTTACTCAACTAATGGACGGTCAATGTATAGACATTGAAGGACATAGAAAAATTACACATCCCGTCTGGTATAGAGATAAAGAAATTGTAGTTAATTCATACCATGGTAGCACAGTTTCAGAAGTTCCACCAGGAGCAATATCTCTTTGCAAAGACAAAGATGGTAATATTGAGGCTTGGTATAACAAAGACAAGAAGACAATGGCCATTATTTGGCATCCCGAAAGAGATCCCAAGCATTGGCTTCCTGATGAATATCAGGACCTATTATCGATAAAAGGAGAAACACAATGACAACATTAACAGGAAAAGAGTTCGTACAAAAAGTCGCGGACTATATTGAACCTTTGTTCAAGGCGTCTGAAATACAAACAAAAGCATATTTCAGAAACCAACCAGATCTTGATGATGCTATTTTCCATTTCAAAAGAAGAATGTTCAACGAAAGAATGAACGTTGTTGAAATTTCAAAACATTTAGCGTCAATGCCTGCTTCTACTGATCCAGTACAAATTAAATTGTTATCAAAACAAGTACTTGATGAAGCAAAGCACTATGATATGGTAAAAAACGTAATTGAATATCTAAGAGGTCAAAAATTTACGGATGAAGAATTAGATCAAGAGTATGCATGGCAAATGGATGAAAAAAATCTAAAAGCCAAAGGTGCATCTTTATTTGATGAAATCGGTGCAAACGATTCAGAAGTTATGGCTTCTGTATATCAATTTGTAGCAGAAGGTAGAGCGTCAAGAGTTTGGTCAGCAATGGCTGAATCAATTGCAGATCCAATCGTATCAAGAACATACGCCAAGATTGCAAAAGACGAAGGCTTTCACTCAAAAATTGGTGCAAGAACAATGGCACAGTTGACTGATGGCAATCAAGAAGTACAAGACTCTATAATGGCAGTACTTCCAAAAATGATGGAAAGAATGTACTGGATTAACTGTCAAGGTACAGAAGCAACTTATGAATCAGCAGGTATGGTTGAAGATGCTTATGGTTTTGACGTTGGCGAAGAGCAAATGGCCGCTAGAGGCAAAACTTTCTTTAAAGCTAAAGGTGAGCTTGTAGATTGGAAACCTGAAGTAAGAGGACAATTTGCAGAAGAAGGCAAAGATCTAGTTGACAATTTCGCGTCAGTTTAGTATTATTAGTTGGGTGGTTTGATTCCCCTTACCACCCAACTTTAATAAGAGGCTAACGTGAAAATACTAATAACACAAAGAGTAATAGATTATAAAAACGGTCCATACGATTGTTTGGATCATGGCTTTTACAAAATGTTTAAAGGCCACATCTTAATTCCTATACCCAACATCAATTATCAATATGACTGGAAAAACAACAAACCAGATCTGGTTGTGTTCAGTGGTGGCAATAGTATGATAAAAGATAATTGGCAGTACAGCGAACAAAGACTAGACACTGAAGATCAATTATACAAAGATTGTGTAGACAATGATATAAAAATGTTAGGTATTAGTAGAGGTGCATTATTTCTTGCTAAGAAATTAGGTTGTGGATTGATGCCAACAAAACTACTAGGACTAGATCACAAAGTGGATCATTATATTTTACAAGACAAAGAAGAGCCTATTAAAGTTCATAGCAGACATGAAGAAGTGTTAAATATAGATAAAGCTGAAAAAGGTTTTAAGTCAATAGCAAAAGACGAAGATAACTTTACTGAGTCATACATATATAAAAATATCTGTGGTGTGTTATGGCACCCAGAAAGAATGAAAGATTGTTATCTTCCTAAAAAAATAAAAAGAAAAATAGGAGTAAAAAATGTGGAATAATGTAAAACGTTTATGGTTTTGTGGTGTGCCAGGTTCAAGACTATCAGGTGTATCAAATTTTATATGTAGAAGTGTAAAAGGATTTAATGTTGAAGATAGAACAGAAAATAGAGCATTTTTTCATCAAGATCAAAAAATGGATATGTTCTCAGGACATCATGGCCACTATTATGGTCAAACTGAAGGAACAGAACAATTTAGAAAATTAAGTGATGAGGCACCCAATTGGTTAATAGATCAAGTTAATCGATTGTATCAAGATCACTCAACTACAAAACTTTTAAAATCTCATGTATGGGCAAGACATGAAAATCTAGATTACATATATGAAAACTTTCCAGGTGATGTGATCTATCTTGTATATAGAGAACCTTACAAGTCAGTACGTTGGTGGCATACTGTTATGAAGTTTGATGATGATCACTGGCCAGATTATAGAAAAATTTATGATCCAGAAACATTTGAAAAACACGTAATAGACGAAAGTGTTTACTTAACAGATTTTGCAATCAGACACAATCTAGTTTGGGAAAATGTTAATGGACCTTCACATGAAAGAATATTTGGCAAAGACAATGTTACCATGGATGTAAAAAACAATTTAATCAAGCATCATGATATCAGTGTGTTAGCAGTTACTTGTGGCGGCAAACAGTTATAATGCATTATATAATTCCACATGACAGACCAAATAAAAGTAAGCTGATTATTTTAACAACAGCAGGTGCTGGTAAAAATTTTCTAATGTGGTTGATACTAGGTTGGAAAAGAAAACCTGCTGAAGAAAATGAACAGTATCTAAAAGAAGGACCTATGTTTTTTGATAACAAAAGAGTATGTTATGTAACAAAGAACAACGAGTATCATTCGTTTAACACAGAACAAAATCTAGTTGACAGTTGGCATTTGAATACATTCTTTAAATATTCAGATTCAGCTGAACCATGGAAAGAGCAGTCACTAAATCTACTAACTAAATTTTCTAAACAAAGATATAATTATGCTGTTAACATTGATACTCCTATGATTGTAATGTGTCATCATGATAAAGAACGATATATCAAAAAATTATGTGGCATGAAAGTTGATAATTATATTCCTGATAATATTGAACTTGATGTAACAGAGTCTCCGGATCACTATGACAGATTTGCACAGGCCAGATTTAAAGCAAATAAAAATACTATGGTGATTGACTATCATAAATTTTTTGAAAAACAGGATAAAAATATCATAGAAGACTTTATATCATTTGTAAAAGATTATACAAACAAAGATATGATTTTGACCAGGGTTCAAAAAAATATCAAAGAATATCATGACAAAAATATAGAATTGCTTGATGACTGGGAAAACTAGATGCTCAACAAGTATCTACAAAAAAAACTTACAAAGAAGTATGGATCAAGAGGCGAACTCTCTATTATGCATCCGAGTGGAGCAGGTGGAAACTTCTTTGTCTGGTTGTGTTTACAATGGCCTATTGAACACGTAAAAGATAATTCAAACAAAGATGTAATGGATGAAAAAGGTGTTGTGTATGTTACTGAAAACAATGAGTACATGGCTTATTCTACTTCTCAAGACTATGTAGAAACTATGCACTTGAAAAGTTTCTTTACAACAGATTTTGAAAACTTTTATTTTAATAAAGCCACATATCAGTTTATATTAGACAACTTAGACAATACAATTTTTATCGACACATCAAAGTGTGAAAAATTTATACATAAACTATCAAGAATAAAAAATGATAATAAACAACCAAATCCTAATGAAATCATTTGTTTTTATGAACAAGCCAGACATTATAATCATCTATATAAATTAATGAAGAAGAAAAAAGACAAAAATATTTTGTTACTTGATTATGAATCTTTTGTAATGAAACAGACAATGAATTCAATTTACAAATTTGTAAATTTTGTTAATCCATTTTTACCCAATCCACTTTCTATAAACAATGTAAAAAATCAATTAAAAGAATATCACTTGACAAATTTGAAAATATTAGATAGTATATAGTATGAATAAAAAAGAATATTGGGAAAAAGTTGAAAAAGACAACAAAGATATAATGACAAGGATGCACCCGGCTGTATTGATACCTGGAGTATTAGTAGGACTTATAGTTATTGCAGGATGTATATACAAAGGATATATGGGCTGGTAATGAAAAAGAAAAAATCCCATTGGGATATATTTCCAGAAGAGTTATATCAAGGTTTAAAATTTATATTGCCTGTTACATTTGGAGGCATTGCATTATTTGTTGGAGGTTGGAAGTTTCCATACCCAACTGCAATAGCAGTGATGGTTGTCAGTGTTGGCTTCCTAGTGTGGACAAGAAAGTGGTTTGAATAATGAATAATTTATTTAGAACTATCTTAATTTACGAAGCACTCGCATTCGCAATATGGAATATAATGGTGAGAACACAATCAGACTATGAAATGTGGTTATTTGATAACATTCATAAGACAATGTACATTATGTTATCGTCAGCATTGCTAATAGCAACCATTGTCTACGTTGCGAAGGTTATTGGTAGAAAATTAAAGACACCAGAAATTTTAGAACAAGATCCAAGAACTCCAAGTAATATAAAACATAGCAGAGAGCAAGATGCACATAGAAGAAGAAATAATTAAACTACATTGTACTGACAACGATCAATGGGTCACCGCTGTAGTTACAAACAGAACGTCTGCACGTATATCAGTTATTATAGATAAAGCAGTAAAACTTACACTTGAAAAACACTACAAGAAACCTGGAATGTTTGTTGGTAACAAAAGTGGGTACGAGTTCGTATACAATGTTAAAAATTCTTAAAGCAAGATTAATTGAATGGTTATATCAACCAGGTGATGCTGGCTTTACTTCAAATAATATATCCCCAGAACGTTATCTTAAAGACTTATTAATTCACGAAGCTGATTGTATTTTTATAGAACAATCAAATTATCATGTGTATCAAGAACTAGAAAAACTTTGTCCTTCTGGTTATCAAAAACAATTTATAAAAACATCTGATGCTGATATTCCTTGTGGCACTATTGCTATTTCAAAAAGATATCTCAAAACTGAATCTATAAAATTACCTTCACATAAGAAAAATTTAGATGCTGGCAATCCAACTATTATTCCAACCTTCACAATAGGTAATCAACTATTTCTTATTGGTACCATGCCACAAAATATTCACGTTAATTTAGATAAACAAGAAATAAATCAGTTGAACACTTTACTTGAAAAAGTTTGGAATGGAGCCAAAGACTCTGATATACTTGCTATCCCTGTATGGGACAAATATAATAACAAGTATGATGTACATACTTGGTTAAAGTCTATACCTACTATTGATTATGAATATGTATTTGATTATATTGTTGAAACGAATGCAATAGGTATTATTGATGATGTAATATCGGATACAAATAAGTTACAAACTATTAGTTTAGGTGAAACTAATATATACTCCTACAAAACGTTAGATGTGAAACATAGCAAAAAAGAAAATGCTATTCTTCTAGAATTTGATCTGTAGCTTCAATGATTTCATCAACTGTATATCCGCCGCCATATCTTCTTTCAATATCTTCTTCAACACACTTCTCGCCATGTTGAACTTCAAGAACGTGACAATGATTATTTGTTTTATTTTGTCCTTGATGCCAAATTTTTTTATCAATTGAAAATGTTTGATTCGTTAATAACTCAGCTTCTTGTATGCCTGCAACACCATCTGTTTTCATATGACAAGTGCCTTTTAATATATACCAATGCTCAGATCTATGGTGATGTCGTTGCATACTTAAACTAGAATTAGGCTGTATTACAAGTTCTTTTATTTTGTATCCAGTTCTATCTTGTAACACTCTATACCAACCCCAGTTTCTTTTTACCTTAGGTTGTTTCCAATTTTCAAGTATTGTGCTTGATGAATTTAGTTTGACGTTTCCGCCAACACCATATGCAAATTCTATTTTATCGCGATATGTATCATACTCAGGCACATTGCCTTCGTTTCTATCTCCGCCATTTGCAAATATTATTTTTTTATCAAAACCTATTGTTGACATTAATTTGAATATAGCACCACATGATGTATCATCAGAGTCATCGAAACTCATTACATTGTCTACCATTTGTAGATTTTCAATAACAGTTTTTCTTTCATTAAAACTCATAAAGGCTTGACCTTTTTTACGAATCAGCCAAGCATCTGAATTTATACCAACAACCAATTGGTCTCCTAGTTTTCTAGCTTGTTTGAAAAGTTCAATATGCCCTGAGTGAATAGGATCAAATCCGCCTGTTACAAGAACTATGGTGTGCGACTCGTGTTTATATAGTTTGTCATTCATTATATATCGCCTATCTATCTTTGTGCAACGCTACGGTGTGACTTTTTGTTATACCACCTTCTCCTATGTACTGTTCATTATGTTTAGTGTTATGTTAGTTTCATTGTGGATGAGCCACACACCATAGTTTATATTGTATTATGCTACCTTTTTATTTATTTGTCAAGTGTTTCTTTAGAAAAAATAGCATTTCCTAATACTATAAATAACACTATAATGACATTGAGATATTTCATGAACAAAGAGACAGCATTAAAAGAATCAAAAACTTTCTGTATGTTGCCCTGGACACACCTACATTCGTGGCCAGATGGCAGAGTACTTCCATGTTGTATGACACCTAGCGATCAAGTACTTGGTAATTTAAAAGAACAGTCATTTGAACAAATATGGAACTCAACAAAACTTAAAAAAATGAGAACTAATATGCGTGAAGGTCGTGCGTGTAAAGAGTGTTCAAGATGTTATGAAATGGAAAAGTCAGGTATGCCTACTACAAGAACATGGGCAAATAATTGGTTTTCAAATCACTTTGATAAAGTTGAGTCAACTAAAGTTGATGGCACAGTTGACAAAGTTAATATACCTTATATTGATTTTAGATTTTCAAATATATGTAATTTTAAATGTAGAAGCTGTGGACCAGAATTATCATCATCATGGTATGACGATCAAAAGAAATTATATGGTTCAAGTCCTACTGAAAGAAAAATTATTAGACCTTATAAAAATGAAGAAATGTTTTGGGAAAAGGTTGAGCCGTATATGGATGGATTAGAAGAAATATATTTTGCAGGCGGTGAGCCTCTTATTATGGAAGAGCATTATAGAATTTTAAAGAGACTTGATGAAAGAAAAATGTATCATGTGAGATTAAAATATAATACAAACTTTTCTCAAATGGTATTTAAAGGTATGGATGTTTTAGATATATGGAGTCGATTTGAACACGTTAAGATTGGTGCATCATTAGATGGAGCATATGAACGTGGAGAGTATATTAGAAAAGGACAAGACTGGAATCAAGTTTTAGAAAATGGTCGTAACATGAGAAACAGATGTCAAAATGCATTTTTATTTTTATCATCATGTTTAAGTGTGTACAATTCTTTTCATATGTCAGATTTTCATATTGACTGGATTAAAAAAGGCTGGATTGATCCTGTGGGTGGAAGTTTAATCAATCCATTAATAACACCAGAAGAATTATCTATACAAATACTACCTAAGTATATGAAAGAACGATTAACCCAAAAATGGGAAGAAGCAGATACGTTTATGCGTTCACAAGGAAATACAGAAGGTAGATATAAAATGTTAACTGATCATTTGTGGGCAAAAGACAGCACATATCTTATACCAGAGTTTATTAAAAGAACTGAAAAAGTAGATAAAATTAGAAATGAAAACTGGCTAACAGTTTTTCCTGAGTTAAGTGACCTTGCCAAATATGTTGGGAGTCAACCAGTCAACCAGCCTTAAATTTCCAGGCTTACCAAAATGCATTCCTTTATCAATTGTTAGTTGATCAAAATCTTTAAACATATCTTGTACTACTGGAAAATTATATCCTTCAGCTTGTGGTCTATAATTTATCCAATAAAATGTTTTTGATTTTTTGTGTTTAATCATTTTATGAATAGTATCTACGTTTTGATAATATTTGTCTTTTGCTACTAAACTATTCATGTGATGCTCCCACCATAGTCCAAAAAAGTTTTTAACTTCATCTTCTGACTTGTTAGGAGATATATTTTCTTTTACAAAATGTTTTTTATATATTTCATCAAATGCATCTGCAAATTGTAACTTAACAGCTTCATTAGAATGTTTACTAGATCCTGCACCAAGCCCAGGAGATAAGTGTACCCAATGTTTATTGTTATCCCAGATTTTAATATATCCGTCATAGTGTGTTGTGTCGTAACCAAAATCTAGTTTTTTATCATGTGCTTCTAATCCTAATAACATTCTATCATGTGTAGTAAGTTGAATTATATAATAATCTGGATTGAATTCTTTTTCAAGAAATTGTATGACATAAGGATAGTAGTCTAGCGAAGCCGCACATCTTCCAGCATTAATAACTTGATTCTTTACGTTTTGTTCTAGTAGTTTTTCATGGAGTATATAGGGATAAGTATGTGTATGATGTATATTTACACCTTCTGTCCAAGAACAACCAATACAGGCGATTTTTAACATATGAATAATTTACCTAAAAACTTTTGCATAATACCTTGGATATCAACTGAAACCACAGCACTTGGTAACGTGAAACCCTGTTGTATTTACTATAATAAGATAACTGACGAAAATGGTCAACCATTTCATTTGAGTAAAAATACAATGAGTGAAGCTTTCAACAGCGAATACATGAACGATTTGCGACAGCAATTTTTAGATGGAAAACGTCCAGGTGGTTGTCATCAATGTTGGGGTGAAGAAGATTCGGGTAAAGCATCAAAACGAATTAGAGATAATCAAAGATTTAAACATTTAATAACAGAACCAATTATACATGGAAAACAAAATCCAAGATATTTAGATATCAAGCTAGGTAATATCTGTAATTTAAAATGTAGAATATGTGGACCATATGCATCATCTAAATGGTTAGCCGAACAGAAACACTATGACAAACAAGATGGCAATGATGAACAACATAAAAAATTAGATTGGCCAGAAACTAATCATAAATTTTGGCAAGACATTGAAGAAATATTACCATCAGTTGAATTTATGGACTTCACTGGCGGTGAACCATTATTGATTAAAAAGCATTATGAATTACTAGAAAAATGTATAGAGCTTGATGTTGCTAAAAATATTGGGCTACATTATAACACAAATGGAACACAATTGAATATGAAAGCACTCAATGAACTATGGCCTAAGTTTAAAATAGTTGATTGTCATTTTTCTATTGATGGTGTTGGAGAAAAATTTGAGTTTCAAAGACATCCAGCCAAATGGAATAATGCATTATCTAATATGTCTATATTCAACAAGAAGCGATCTGATAAGTTTCATACTCAAATATGTCATACAGTAAACGTAATGAATATATATTATTTGCCAGAGTTTTTAGAATGGGCAGAGTCTTTTGGTATGGACGTTTATATCAATAGTTTGCACAAACCCTTGCATTATAATATTAAGTGTTTACCAAAACATATCAAAGAAGCAGTAACAGAAAGATTAAGTAAACACGATAGAGCTGATGTTAGGTCTTTTGTAAGCTTCATGAATAGCGAAGATTTATCTGGTGATTATTGGCAACGTTTTTTAGCATGGACACAAAGAAAAGATCAATTTAGAAAAGAAAACTTTGGTGAAGTGTTTCCTGAGTTAAATAGTTTAATACAACAAGGAATTACAGCATGATTAGAAGGTTAATAAACAAGATTAAAGATATGTGGTTTGACTTTAAAGTATGGCGGAATTACAAGAAAAAGCTGAAGAAACTCAAAGAAGAAGACCCATTTATATATAGATAACATAAATACTACTGTTAACAAAACAACATACGTATTATTAAATGGAGAATAACCATGGCTTATTTTGAATGTAAACAATTATTAGGATCTAACCCGGATCAGGTATTTGCTGATATTACTGAGTTTACAACAACTAATGAATTATCAATTCAAGAACTAGATAATTACTTAGACTCAATTACAGATGAACATGAAGGTTATAACAAAGCACTTGCACCAGACGGCAAGTCAGTATGGTATATCTTAAAGTTCAACGATAAAGAGAGTAGAGACTCAGCAAAAGCAAAAAAGATTGCAAAGGGCATTGACTTACCTTGGGAACCAAATGGCGGTGCGGCAAACCGTGATGAAGATGGATACCCAGTTGACGCTGACGATAGAGCGGCAATTATGGCAGTCAAAGATGACAATCCAGCATATTTTGTAATTTAAATTTAAATTAAAATTAAAAGGCTAGTTTTACACTAGCCTTTTTCTAAGTTCATCTTCCCAGGACGGGATTTCAATTGATTCTGCTCTTTCAATATTGTGTCTTACTTTTTCAGTAATATTTTTTTCTTTAAACATATTTTTTAGTTCACTTAATTCAAGATTGCATATCTTGTCAATATTTGCTAGATATCCTTGATATCTTTCTACTACATCTAACTCATCAAATGAATAATCTATAAACTCTTCATACATTTCAAATCCTATAGATTTTAAGTATTTGTACATACCCTTTGGTCCGTATGCTAAAAACATTTTGCCATGCAGTAATGGTTTCCAAGTTTTTTCAGTAATAAAAATACTTGTATCACTAGTTACACTTTCTAACACAAAATCAAACATTGCTTCATTGTATTGTTCAGGCATAATTTCTTGATTATGATTTTGATCAATCTGTAAATTATTAAAGTCTAATATTCTTTGCTTACCGTCAAATGCTTTTGCATTTTTAATCCAGTTTGCCGGTGTTGGTTGATTTCGTTCCAGCCAAGATATATGTCCTTTATTTTGATATCCTTTATCAAAAATATAATCTAGTGTTTGAAATCTATGTAATTTTGGAACAGCATTTAAACTAATAAAATGTTTGATTGCATTGCTAGGACTAACAAACTGTTTAATTACTTTTCTATCATTTATATATTTTCTTGTTCTATCTAATAATGCCAATGGTATACTAATTGTATTGTTAACATTTTTATTATTATTTGTTTTATTATACCATGCTTGTAAATTTTCAAAAAGATTAACATCTGAATTTATAAAATAAACATCAGCTGGATCGTAGCCAGCCACTATTTCATTTAATGAATTCAGAGGACTTAAATCTGTTTCTCCTTCAAGTATATTTTTAATTACTAGTACAGCAGATTTCTTTTGTCTTTTTATTTCTCTGTAATCTGCATTATTTTTGATAATACTTTTTCTAGCTACCGAAGTAGCAGTATCACAATCAGCTATTATTATTTTAACCATTTTAATAAGTCCATAAAGTTTTGTCTTGTATCTTTCTTTAAAAAATGTTCTCTGTTATGTTTCAACTTTGGAACAATTTTTTTATATATACTATTTAATTGATTTATATCCATAGCACACAATCTTTCAACTTCGCTCATAATATGTGCATATCTTTGTTTAAGACTTGACATTTTATCATATGATTCATTAAACATTTCTGGAAATGTTTCGTATCCTTGATCTCTCAAATACTGCAAACAACCAGGGCCAGCTGTTACAATAAACGGATGATAGTTCATCATTGGCTGATAAATTTTTTCAGTTATAAACAAAGGAGCAGGTGCATCGTCAAATACAGTTTCAGTAACAAAACTGAAATATGTATCTGCAAAGTGTTCTCTTTTTAATATACGTTGATTCATTCCTTCTTCAATAGTATTCTTATCATGATCAAGTATAATTGGTGTTTGATTTTTTAACCAATGCTCTGCGTGTTGGCTTTTGATTTGTACTTCTTCATCTGTGTATCTATCAACAAAGCTAAACCAATTGGGTTCAAAATATCTGTTTAAGAAAGATATTATTCCATGTTTGTCTAATCCTTTTCTAAAAAGTTCAGATACAATTAATACTCTATGTTCTCTAGGATTTGCATTTTTACAAAGATATCGTTTAGATCTGATTTTATCTAAATCAAGATTATTAATATCAACAAGTTCATCTTCAATTGATACTTTTTTCTTTGGATGATCTGAAAAGTATCTTACATTACATTCATGTCTGTAATTGTGTTCAAAAATATTAAATGGATAAAAATTTATATCAACATCCCATCTTCTAGTATTATTTTTATATCTTTCCCAATTTTGTGTTATATTCAAATCACCATACACAAAGAAAACTTTATTAAAAGCAATACCCATATCTCCTAGCGACCATATAATGTCACCCATGAACCTATCCATTTTTAAACTAAATCCTTCAGACGGAAACCAAATTAAAATTCTAATATTGGGTTTATTTTTTATAAGTTCTAATATATCTTTATCAATGTTATAAAAAACATTTTCATAATAAAATGCTAAATCAATCCATTCAGGTTGTATATGATAATAATATATTTCATTATCATTTATATCACTTATTTTACATTGTTTGTATTCTATGTCTGCAACACCAAACATATTTTCAAGATAGTTATGCTTTACATTTTGATAACCAATCGCAGATTGCTTTCGTTTATGTGGTACAACAGAATTAGATATTGGCCTATTATTTTCTAGCCATGTTTGATATAATAAATTAATCATTATCAAAATCTCTATTGTTATACATACCTCTAAACGATTCAAAAAATCTATATAAAGAAAGTAATACTATTGCCCATGCACCACTTTGCCAACCAATATAAAAAAAAGATGGAGATATAATTATTGCAACAAAGAAACCCCAATAACGACTTTTGTTTGTTTTACTTGCAACCAGCGAAACTGTAATTAACGATCCAATGATAGCTATAGCATTGTTTAAGTGAAAGAACCAGTCGTTTAATATATGTTCTATCATGCGTGTCTGTGCTTGATCCATTGTTCAACTACTTGTTCTGCAAATGCCTCATGACATTCAGCTGATGGATGTCCAATCATCTGTTTTCCAAAGTCACCTTCAATGTAACCTTTGGGTGGTTTGTTTATTCTATCTTCTTGAAGATTACCAGTGAAGCCATTGTCAATACCCCACTCGCATAGTCCTTTAGTTTTATCATGAAACCAAAATCTAGTCCAATCAATTAGCCCGTACCAGATTGCAAGTTCTTTTTTACTCTTAATCATTTCAATCATTTTATTGCTGAATATTTCTTTCCAACAAAATATTTTAAAATTCTTTCCACATAATCTTTGTAGTGTAACAATTCCTGATAATAGTCTTACTAATTGTAAAGTATCTGAATGACAATGTTTAATATAATTGTCTATAGCATTAGATATAGCAACGTCACGGTCTTTCCACCAATTAATATCGCCAGAACTTTTGATCCATGTATAATCTTCTTTTGTAATAACCGCTTGTTCGTGATCGCCATCTTGTTGTTGTATAGCTTTGTCTACGATAAGCTCAAATCTATTTGTACCAGTTAGTTGTAGTATAGATACATCAGGATTATATTCACACCATGTTTGAACAAAGTTTCTCATATTCATTTCATTGCCGCCACCACCTTGTGCAACATTTAATACTCTATATCTTTTGTTTAAATGATTGGCCCAGCTATCAGGTGCGTGTGTAAATGAACAACCTGATGTCAATATAGTTACAGTTGCCATTATACTACAAACTCCACTTTTAATCTTGGTCTTATTCCTACACTTTGTATTCTTAAATCAAATTTTATCTTATCAAATCTTAAATTATATTGATTATTAAATTGTTCTAACATCTGTTCTCTTCCTTGATAAGGAATGCTTTCATCAATATTTCCATTGTCCAACGGCTCTCTAGTTGCTCCAATTTCTAAAAATATATTTCTATATTCTCTGAGCATATCGTTATCCATTTGTTCTAAAGAAGTTGTTTCAACTTTCATATCAATAACTTCAATACCTACTAATTTACTAATTCTTTCAATTTCTTTTTTAGTCCACGGATAATGATAAAAACCAAATTTCTTATCACGTTCATGATTTTTAAATGTTCCTGGTCTTACGTGTCCAAATATTCTTCCGCCAGGCCCTACAATCTCTTTGAATACCTGTAACATTTTACAAATGGTTTCTTCATTACCAAAGTTTAAAGCACCAACACAATATATCATATCAAAGTTAGGTTTCTCTCGAGCATAGAAATCAAATACATCTTCAACTATATCAGCTCCGTTTACACCGTCGTGTACTTTTTTATAATCAATTAAATCAATACCAGTTAAATTGTTAATTACATTTTTAAAATTATTCATACCGCAACCAACATCAAGAACACTATTTGGTTTTAACTGTTCGTTAATATATTCAATACCTTTGAATCCAGTTTCACTTCTATAAAAACTTAGATTCTTTAAAGCATTAGTTGTAGGACGACTAAAATGTTTAATCATATTTTGTTTATGTTCTTCGTATGGTATTTTTATCATATTGATATATTAATTTTCCTTATTGTCTTTTTTGCATTTGATACAAGTGTATTTACATTGTGTATACATATCTCTTTAAACAATGACCATTCTAAGTCTTTACGATATAGTTCATGTATTGAATTAACAAACTTGACCATTCTTGCTGTTGGATCTGCTATTTCATCATATCCTTCATCAATAAACTTGTTGAATGTTTCGTATCCTTTGTTTTGTAAATGTTTCATAAAATGTTGTGTTGATAAAACTGCAAACGGATGCATATTTGCTATTGCTCTGTATGTTTTTTCAGTAGGATGAAATTCTTGATTACCATCAAAATGTGTTTCAGAAATTATACTGAAGTTGCTACCTTGATATAAAACTGGATCATATGGATATCCAATATAATGATTATTTTCAACTTTAATATTATCCAGATCATTGCCGCCGTCAATACCAAACATACTCCAAGCTAACCTTCCAGAAAAGCCTTCATTGGATAACAATTCATCAAGCAATGGTTTTCTATTTGCTTTATTGGCCTTGCCTCCTAGAAACAAATATCTCAATGTGCCCGAGTTTGTTAATTGTATATCACATTCTTTATCAACAAATAATCTCTTGTAACAATCTAATTCGAAGTTATCAATTACAATGTTTTCACCAATCCATTTAAATTTATCAAAAGCACTTAAAGAGAATATCTTTACTCTTTGATGGGGATTTATACTGTCAAATTGCGTCTGTAAGTACTCGTCATGCTTGTATGGGTGCTCACGTATATAAGAATACAGTATGGGCTTTGTAATACCCTTAAAAACTGGTTCGTTATGTGAACTCGCTATAGCAACATAGTCAGCATCTTGTTCGTTATTAACATATTCAACATCAGCAAATCTTGTTACTGATTCTAATTCATAATAGTATTTTGGATGTCTATATACTTTTAACACCTAGTTCTTCCTTTACTTTATTAATATCTATATTCATAGCATGACGTTTATTACGTATCAACTTGTATACAATAGACGGAAATCTATTTGCTATATCTTCAAGTTTTATATCACAAAATTTTTTTAGCTCATCTAATGTATCATTTTCATAATTAAAAAATTCTGTATACAATTCAAATCCTAAATCTTGTAAATGCTTGTAGTACTTTGACTTATCACCTACTCCGTAATATAAAAACATTTGACAGTTTAATATTGGCTTCCAAGTTTTTTCAGTAAAGAACACATGATTTTCTTCATGTGTTTCATTAATTATATTAAGGTAACTGTCTTGATATATTTTAATTGGCACAGATTTATCATCTTGTTTAAGTTCTTCTGCTGTTTTATCAATATATAAATTTTCGTATTTGTATCTTTGTGTATTATAACCATGATCATAATTACCAACTAAACTTACATATCCTTTATCAAGCAAAGAGTTTTCTTTACAAAAATTTACAAACATTATTCTTTTGTATTTTATTGCTCCATTAAAGCTACAAAAATGTTTATTTCTATAGTATGTTGCATCTGATGTACTGGGTAGTTTTCTTTGTATTTCTAAAAAATGATAAGGATAGTATTTTACAGTATTAGCAAATGGCACTTCTTTACAATCTAAATTGGCTGTAATAAATGTTACTCTATTTTTATCTATATCTTTTAGTTTTTCATTGATGGCTTCAATCACAGTAGTACCATCTTTCATTTGCGGACCTGGTATATCTGCTTCCCATGGTTCATATATTATAATATCTTCTTTACCAATATCAGCAAGTCCAGGTAGAGGATCGTTACAATATAAGTTTGGACAGTTATTGCTTGGTGTTGCTTTGTAATATGGATTATCAAATATCATTTAAACTATGTCTTCTCCAAGCCATGGTTGTATAACTTCTTTCGTAAATTTTTCTTGTGCTGACGTAGTAGGATGTCCTCCAGGAAAGTCTGTAAATCCTCTATCTTCGCACCATTCTTTTAAGCCTTGCTTATTATAAAACCACCAAGTCTTTGTGTCAATATTTTTTTGTAATTCACGAACATTTTCGTATGAGTGTTTGAATAAGTTATGATGCCATGCTTTAAAATTTAATAGTCTAATATTTCTACTTTCGCATAACCACTGTACTCTCAAAATACTTTCAATTGTTTGTATATACTGATATTCTTGATTATGAAATTCTTTCATGTATACAGACATTTTATCATCTAAATACTTGTTTTCAAATTTCCAACTAGGCCCGTATCCGCCGCCACTTTTTAGCCAAGAACTTTTTGCTCCAGGATGCCATTCACCTGTTACTATTTGATTTGTAAGTCCTGACTTGTTCTTAAAATGTTCTTTAATTTCTAAATAAGGAGACTCTTCATCATTAAAGAACAATTCAAATCTGTTTGGATCACTCCAACCAATAATTACACAATCTACATCTTTGTTTGTTATTATTTTGTGTACAACATTTCTTGCAATTAGTTGATTACCTGACGCCATTTCGGCACCAAATATTACTTCATGATTTTTTATATGATGTGGCCAAGCAATGTTGGGTTCTACACAATGGCCGGTAAAGCTATCACCACCAGTTACTATTTTCATATCCGATCCTTAATTATTATACCAGAGTATATCTTGTGCTTTGTTTAATGCAATTTTAACTCTACCCTGTAATATTCCATAATTATATTCTGCTGTTTCAAGCATCTTAACTGGAACACCTTTGTTACATAACTTTTCAACTTCGTCAATTGCCATGACCATTCTTAGTAAAGCATCATCTTCTTTATCGTATGATTCATCTATAAATGGTTCAAATGTTTTGTATCCCATATTTTGTAAATTTTGTAAAAAGCCCGAAGTAGATAAAACAATAAAAGGATGACAGTTAATAATTGCTTTATAAATTTTTTCAGTAGGAAAAAATTGTTTGTTACAATTATGAGCACCTGAATGAGTTTCTGATACTACACTCATATATGTGTCCATGTACAAGTTTTTATCAAATGGATAACCGCTAAAATGATTACCATACAATCCTTGATCAACATTTTGTTTATCTAATGATTTTGGCCAATTTTTACAAAGTTTATCAAATTGTTCTTTTGTAATTGCATCTTTAACTTCGTCAAAGTAATCTGATAAATTAGGATACTTTCTTTCGTCTTCTGCTGTTCTTGTTAATGTAACTAAACCTTTGTTTAATAATTTTCTGTGCCAGTATAGTATTACTTGTCTTAATCTCATATACTTGTCTGGCTTACCATTAAGAGATAAGAATGTTCTTACACTATTTTTTTGAAATGATTCTGTTGGGGTTACATGATCACATACTCTACCTAGGATAATTTTTGTGTAAGCATCAACTTCGTAATATGGAAATGTTACAATACGAAAATTCTTTTTAGATAAGTTATGTTTTTTTCTTATTACTTCATGTGTTTCTTTTCCTTGATCAGTTGAATAAAAATATATAATTTGTTTTGCATCAATACCTCTTTGTTCAACTAAATCGTGTCCTAGTAGTATTTGTTTTTCAACGTGTTCATCATGTTCAAATGCAGGTTCACGCATATAACATATGACTATGTTTTTACGTTTATCAATATTACCTACTAGGTTAATAAAAGGTTCTTTTATATCTGACCCATAAAATGCAAGTTCATAATAGTCACCAGGAACAAACTGACTAATAGTTTCTTCAATAAGATACTGTCCAATAACTATTGGTGTCATAGTATACAACCTATTGCTACTAGTGTTCCTATTAATAAAGTGATATAGAGTATTACATTATTATCACCTGGCATCATTATTTAATTTCCTCTACCTTTGTTTCGTATTTTGTTTTAAAGTAATCGTGTGTAACATAAGAAG
>CENJ01020584.1_pt1 | contig 22418 bp, 19 predicted proteins | sample 356161 | NCBI WGS metagenome assembly CENJ01 (sample SAMEA2619531, study PRJEB7988) | marine metagenome | biome: marine biome (ENVO:00000447); feature: surface water layer (ENVO:00002042); material: "saline water (ENVO:00002010), including plankton (ENVO:xxxxxxxx)" | depth 5 m
TTATGTCTCTAACATTATTAAAAATAAAGGATCACAAAAATGGGAAGACTGCAAAAAAAATATTAACCCTAGATTTTTAAAAATCATAGAACTAGCTGCATGGTTAGAGAAAAATAAAAAGCAAGAAATCAAAAACTCTATTTTTAAAAAAAATACGTTGTCAAAATTAAATTTATACACTTTTAAAGAAAATATCTACTTTGATGCAATAGCGCAGTATAAAATAATTGACTTCACTAAAATAATTAATTCCAATCCAGTATTAATCAATTCGGTATTGCCTAAAAACTATCCTGTTTATTTAAAAAGGAGTACTGGTAACTATATCATAAAAAAAATAGATGAGATCCTGAACTTTCAAGACTCAATGTTGAATGATCTATACTTGGATAATTTAGTTAGCGGACAAAAAAAACATTTGGTCATACAGGGAGATGTTTTAGGGCAAATAGCCATAGATTATGATGTTAGTATAAGTCAAATTATGTCTTGGAATAATCTGAAAAATACCATCATATATCAAGGACAAAAATTATTGATTTTTTCTAACTCTTCTCCTAATCTAGAAAATCTTTTAAATCATAGGATTAGCAATGAAAAATATTTTTGGCAAATACTAAACAAATATCCTTATTTAAAAATAAAAGATATCTGCAAATATAATTCTTATCAAAACCTAAAACCTAATCAGAAATTAAAAATAATAAAGAAATAAAGCCCTTTTATCCATTACTGTTTTTTAGTGGATTATATCTTCTGATTCTTCTCTTAATTTGGGTGTTTCCATTTGATGGAGTTCAATTAGGAACACTGGAATTAAATTTTATTTCTAAAAAAGATTTCCATAAAGAAACCGAAATCGAGGAAGTAGTTGTTGTCAAACCATCTGTTATTATTATAAATCATGACTCCATTAAAAGAGTGAAAAAGCAGATTCAAGATAGTTTATATAATCTTAAAATTATTGAAGAAAAACGAAAAGAAGATTCTATTTTATATTCTGAAAAAAACATACAATACCCTAGAAATAATCCAATAGTTTTACATTCTTTTTTTAGAAAATTAGAAAATGCCAAAAATAAAAAAGTGAGAATAATGCATTATGGAGATTCACAAATTGAGGGAGATAGAATTTCTGGAAGACTACGAGAGAGACTACAAAGTGAATTTGGCGGAAATGGGCCTGGACTTTTTGCGTTGATTCCAGCAACAAGAAAAATCAGTTTGAATAATAAACCGTCTGAAAATTGGATAAGAAAAACTGGTTTTGGCCCTTACATAGATAAATCTGTTGAACATAAAAAATATGGAGCTATATTCTCTTTTTGTAAAATAGGAAAAGACTCCATCAGTTCAGATTCGAACTTTTTGTATAAGGGTGAAATTGAAATAAAAAAACCTACTAAATCTTATAAGCTTTGTAAAAACTTTAAAACTTTGAAGGTGTATTATAGTTGTCCAGAAAATACTGTATTTAAATTAATTATTCACGACTCTATTTTTTATATAGATACATTAAGAAAAACCAAAGAGATTCAACTTAAACAATTGGATTTTAGCAAGGGGCCAAAAGCTTTGACATTACAGTTTAGTTCTAGCTCTAGTCCCATAATTTATGGAATTTCCTTAGAAGGAGAAGAAGGAGTAGTAGTCGATAATATCCCTTTAAGAGGCGCATCTGGAATTGAGTTTTCAAAAGTAGATTTTGAATCCTTAAGTGAAATGCAAAAAATATTGAATCCAGACTTATTTATTTTAGAATTTGGGGGTAATACTATCCCTTATATAAAAACTAAAGAGCGAGCTGTAAAATATGGAAAGTATTTTAAGAAACAAATTCAAAAATTAAAGAAAATTAATCCTAATGCATTGTTTTTAATTATTGGCCCTGCTGATATGGCTATGAAAGAAAAAACAGAATTCATAACTTATCCAATTTTAGAAGAGGTTATTTTGGCCCTAAAAAGCGCTGCTTTTGAGACTAATTCTTGCTTTTGGGATATGTATCTAAATATGGGAGGTAAAAATTCCATTCAAAAATGGGTAAATGAAAAACCCTCTTTAGCTGCTAGGGATTATATTCATTTCACTAACAGAGGAGCACAAAAAATTGCCGATTATTTTATTGAAGATTTTATAAGGGATTATAAATATTATTTAGATCAAAAAAACAATGATTAAATCACAATTTCTATTTTATTTTACCTGCGTATTTGCCTGTTATAACATGTATGGTCAACTCGAAAGCCCTGATTATCTCCAATATCCATTTATTAAAAAAGAGAAGAATAATCTTGAAATTTATGGGCATAAATCATGGAAAATATTTTTTAATAAGTTAGATAATCAATATTCGAAAGGAAACGAAAAAGTCAATATTCTTCATATTGGGGGTTCTCATATTCAGGCCGACATTTGGTCAAATAAAATGCGTACCAACTTCCAGAATGCGTTGCCTTTTAATCAATCTGGAAGGGGTTTTGTATTTCCTTTCAGATTAATCAACTCTAACGGATCTCCCGTTATAAAATCTAGTCATACAGGAAGGTGGAAAGGGTATAGAAATTCTGTTTATTCGCATAATGGCCCATTCGGACTAATGGGTGCTAGAGCCGAGTTATTAGATACCCTTTCTATTATTAATATTTGGCATGAAAATCCGGAAATAGAGTATGATTCGTTTTCTTCTGTTACTCTTTTTTATAAGGATTCTAATAACTTCGAAATCAATATTTTATTAGATTCTAATATTGAAATAAAATCAAAAAAAGGAAAAGAATCTATTACTTTTTCTTTTTCAGAAAATGTCGACTCTTTAGCTATTCAAATTAAAAAAATCAGCGTTAATTCTGGACATTTTTCATTTTTTGGTCTTTATTTAGATAACGATATTAATGGTATCACCTATCATTCAATTGGGGTTAATGGTGCGAGCGTAAAAAGTTATTTAAGGTGTGAAAACCTGGTTTCTGAGTTAAGCTGGGTTAAGCCTGATTTAGTTATTTTTTCTATTGGAATAAACGATGCTTATGAAGAAGATTTTTCAAAAGATTTATTTTACCAAAATTATGACACCCTTATTGATAAAATAAAATCTGTAAACCCCAATGTAGCTATTTTACTTACCACTAATAATGATAGTTATTATAAGGTTAAGTACCCTAATGAAAGAGCTTTAGAAGTACAACAACAAATGAAAAAATTGGCTGAAAATAAAAATCTTGCAGTATGGGACATGTTTGATATAATGGGGGGATTAAATTCCATAAAAGAGTGGGAAAAAAACCAATTAGCCAAAAAAGATTTAATTCATTTAAGTTATGATGGCTACAATTTAATTGGCGATCTTTTATTTGATGCATTAATCAAGTCTTACATAAAGTATAAGAAGAACCGTGGGTGATTTTTCAATAAATAAGTTTTTTAATTGGGGTTTTGATGCCTTTTTGAACACATCTGAACATCCTATGATATTTACAGAGTACACTTTTTGGATTTTCTTTCTCTTGGTGCTTAGTGGATATAGCTTAATTTATAATAAAATAAGATTACGAAGTATCTTCTTACTTTTAGTTAGTTTGTACTTCTATTTTAAAACAAGTGGATTTTTCTTTTCCATATTATTGTTTTCTACCGTACTAGATTTCTTTTTAGGAAAAGCTATATATAATTCAAAAAAAGAGTTAAATGCTAAGGTTCTTCTCGGATTCAGTATTGCTTCTAATTTACTTATTTTAATATATTTTAAATACGCATACTTCTTCGCGGATTCGTTTAACTCCATTATTGGATCTAATTGGCAACCAATTAATCATTTTGCATTATTAACTAATCAGGCTACAGGATCTAGTTTTAGAGTAGATCAAATATTATTACCAGTTGGTATTTCTTTCTATACATTTCAAACTATGTCTTACTCTATTGATATTTTCAGAAAGAAATTAACCCCGGTAAATAATATTTTCGACTTTGGTTTTTATGTTTCTTTTTTTCCTCAGCTTGTCGCAGGTCCGATAGTAAGAGCATCTGAATTTATTCCTCAAATTCAAAAACCCTACAGTGTAAGTAAAAAAGATTTTGGAACGGCTTTATTCTGGATTTTAAACGGGCTTTTAAAAAAATTTCTTTTAGCAGATTATATAGCGGTAAACTTTGTTGATAGAGTATTTGATAATCCTGGAATGTTTTCAGGGTTTGAAAATTTAATGGCCCTATACGGATATTCTCTTCAAGTTTATGCAGATTTTTCCGGCTACACAGATATTGCAATTGGGATAGCATTAATTTTAGGTTTTCGTCTTCCTAAAAACTTTAACTCACCATACAAAGCTGATAATTGTGGTGAGTTCTGGAAAAGGTGGCATATTTCGTTGTCTTCTTGGCTTAAGGACTATTTATACATCCCTATGGGAGGTAACCGAGGAGGGTCCATATTTAGTTATGTTACTTTATCTTTAATTGTACTATTTGTATATTTAATAAGTGGTTCACTTGCACTGTTATTTGGCTTGCTTTCTGTGATATTTTTAACATTACTTTTTGGTGAGCTTTTCCCTAAATTTAACAAATGGTACCTAACTAATATTAATATTATGCTTACTATGCTAATTGGCGGCCTTTGGCATGGTGCCAGTTGGAATTTTGTCCTTTGGGGTGGATTAAATGGATTGGGAATTGTAATTTATAAACTATGGAAAAAAATTAGTCCTTGGAAAGATAAATTTACTTGGCTCAGTAAGATTTGGGGAATCATTATCACTTTTAATTTTGTGACATTTACAAGGATTTGGTTTAGAACCGGTTCAATAAATTCTTGGGATCAAATGGATGAATCTCATAACATTATTTCAGAATGGTTTACTGCAAATGAGATTCTTAATCAATTGTTTTTTAACTTTCAATGGAATTTAGCTTTTGAAGTATTGAGTGTTTACAAAAATGTATTTATAGTTATTGGAATTGGATTTTTAATCCATTTTATTCCTGAAAAATGGAAAAAACGGTATAGAGAAGCTTTTGCTACTTCTTCAGTAGTAATTCAGCTGCTGATTGGTTTTATGGCTGTTTTTTTTATGTATCAAATAGCCTCTACTAGTCTTCAACCATTTATTTATTTTCAATTTTAAAAGTTATGCCAGCAATTAAAAATGCATTATTAAGGTATAGAATAATTGACAGAGCAATAAGAAATGAATACTCTCCATTTCCAAGTAAAAGAGTTCTCAGACAATTATGTGAAGAAGAGATTTTTGGAAGTTCTCAAGGTGATCATATTTGTGATTCTACTATAGAAAAAGATTTATTTGCCATGCGGATTGAGCATGATGCGCCCATCACTTACAGCAAAAGAGAAAGAGGGTATTATTATTCAGACAGTAGCTTTTCAATGGACGATGTTCCTTTAACTGAAAAAGATATTGACGCTATTAAAGCTGCATCGACCATTCTTCACCAATTTAAACACACCAGTTTATTTGGTCAATATGAATATGCAATACAAAAAATTTTGGATCGAGCTATCACATCTGATAGACCTTCTTTAGTGAAAGAAGACGAAGTAATACAATTTGAATCTTTACCAACAATAAGAGGAAATGAAAATTTAGAACTTTTTTTAAACGCTATTAAAAACAAAAAAGTAGTTCAATTTAATTACTTTAACTATTCTAAAAATAATAAGTCTGTAAGGAGAATACACCCATACCTTTTAAAAGAATATAGAAATAGATGGTATTTAATCGGGAAAAGTGAGTTAAAAGAAAAAGTCATCACGTTTGGACTAGATAGAATATTTGATCCTATCGAACTAGACCAAAGTTTTACTGTAGAAACTGGATTTTCACCAGATCATTTCTTTAAGCATTCCATTGGCATTACTGTTTTTAATGAACTTCCAGACGAAATTATTATAGAAACAAGTGCAATTTTATCTAAATACCTGGCTTCTCAACCTCTTCATCATTCTCAAAAAATAATTGAAATTAAACAAGACGGTGGTCATATTTTTTCATTTCACCTTTTAATAACTTACGAACTAAAAATGTTATTACTTGGATTTGGTAAAGACTGTAAAATTATCCTTCCTGATAATTTAAAAAATCAAGTGATGAAAGAATTAAAAGACCTTTTATCCAGTTACGAAAATGAATGAGCTCACTCATGCTAATAGCGCTTATTTACGGCACCATGCAAAAAATCCAATTCATTGGAAATTCTGGTCAGATGCAATTCTTGAGCTAGCAGTAAAAGAAAATAAACTCATTATTTTAAGTATTGGTTATTCGGCCTGCCATTGGTGTCATGTTATGGAGAAAGAAACTTTCAGAAATGAATTGATTGCCAATTTCATGAATCAAAACTTTATTTGCATTAAAATAGATAGAGAGGAGCATCCCGATGTAGATCATATTTATATGGACTTTATTTTAAATACAAAAGGAAATGGAGGTTGGCCGCTTAATTGTATTTTACTTCCAGACACCAGGCCTGTTTTCGCTGGAACCTATTATAAAGCTGATGATTGGCTGAATTTAATCTCCAGATTTTATACTTTTTTTAAAGAAACTCCTGATAAACTAATTGCGTATTCTAAAAACTATATAGAGCATCTTAATGAGGAAGAAAAATTTATAGAAAGCAGTTCTTTTAAACACAGTTCTTGTTTCAATGAATGGGAAAGTTTTTTAGATCTAGATTACGGGGGAATAAAATCAAGGCAGAAATTTCCAATGCCTAATTTTTTGGTATATATGATCTATTTACCTAAAACAAAAAAATGGGATGTGTTTTTAGACCTAACCTTGAAAAATATTACTCAAAAAGGGATTTATGATCCTTTAGATGGCGGGTTTTTTAGATATTGTATCGACGAGAAGTGGAATATTCCCCACTTTGAAAAAATGCTTTACGACAATGCTCAGCTGATTAGTGTTTTATCAAATTTTGATTTGATTAATAAGAAAAGAAAATACATTTTAATAGTTGATCAAACTATTCATTTTTGGTTGTCAATTAAGAGTAAGAATGCTTTTTTTCCGTCCTCAATAGATGCAGATAACGAAGATGGAGAAGGGGGATATTATTGGTTTAAAAAAGACGAAATCTCTAAGATTTTATCCAAAAAAGAACTTGAATACGCAGCCAAAAAGTATAATATGAATGATCCAAATCTTCAACAAAATAAATGGCATATTCATAATGATCCTCATATAAATATTGAGCAGGAAGAGACTGTAGCAACAAAATTAAAGAAAATTAGATCTAATAAGTCCTTTCCAGAAATTGACCAAAAAGCAATTTGTAGTTGGAATTGTATGATGGTAACTGGGCTAATTGATGCTGGAATAGCCTATAAAAATATTCAGTGGCTAAAATTAGCAGAAGAAACCTTACAATTGATTTTTGACCATTTTACTATTAAAAACCAATGCAATAGGTTGGTGTACAATAAAAAAATGATCAATGGTACTTTGGAGGATTATTCTTGGTTAATAGCTGCAGCTATTAGTATAAGTAGTATTAAAAACTCTGTTTATTGGTTGAGTAAAAGCCTTGATTGGATGGAAATTGCAATTGAAAAATTTTGGAATAAAAAGAAAGGGTTATTTACCTACTCCGTTAATAAATCGCTTTATAAACAAACTTTTGAAGTCGAAGACCAAGTAATTCCTTCTAGTAATTCTTTAATGGCAAATAATTTACATGAATTATTTCAAATTACAAGACAAGAAAACTATCTGGATAAAATGAATACAATGATAATGAGGGTAGCTAATAAAGCGAATAAGTGGTTACCTAATTTCACAAATTGGATGCTATTGAAACAAAAATTAAATTCTAAAAAAATTCAATATTTGGTTATGGGCCTAAAAATGAATGAAATTTTAGCGCTTCACCATCAAAAAAATAATTTAGCATCAATTTATATTTTAGAGAAAGATTCTGATATTTTAATTTTTAAAGAAAAATACAAGGAAAAGGTAAAAAATATTTTTATTTGCAATGAAAATTCTTGCATTTCAGAAATTGATAATGTTAAAGATGCATTAAGAGTAAAAATATGATTAGAATTATTTGTTTATTAATTTGTTTTTCAGGATTGAATTTGTCAGCACAAATGTTGAATAATGAAAAAGGAAATCTATTTTCTGAAACTCCGTTTTTTAATGAAAAATACATTCGTTCTATTAATTTAAAATCTATTACGGGGACTATCTCTTCCAAAAAAGAATTAGGCTCCATAAAAAGTTCAGGAATTAAAGAGTCTTATATATTTGATAAAAAAGGACATCTAGTAACCCATTATTTAACTACTAAATTCAAAAATAAATACGATACTATTTTTACATTTTATGAGTATATAAGAGGCAATAATACTGTTGTTAGAGTAAGTGACTCTTATGGATTTTATTCTTACTCTAAAGCTTATGATTCTTTAGATAGAATCATTTCTAAAACTTTTTCTAGAGAGAAAAATGCTTCTAATAGTAAAATTCATTTTAAGTTAGAAGAAAAATACATCATTTTTGAAGAAGCTTATCAATATCAAATCCGGGACTCGGTAAATATAATAACTACCTTAAATAGCAATGGGAGACCGTACCAAATTCAAAAAAAAATTTATAACCAGTTAGGTTATTTAGAAAACTCCCAAACCAGATTTTTAATTTCTAATAAAAATAATAAACAAACTTATCAGTATAATGATAAGGGATTCTTAAAATCCATAAAATATTTTAAAGAGCAAAACCCTATTCCAGTAAAGGAAATTAAATACGATTACGACGAATGGGGTAATGTAACCTTTATGGATGAGTATAAGGATAATGAAAGAGTTGTACATAAAGAATTACTTTACCATCCTTCTACTCTTATATTAAAAACAATTTTATCTCAAGACTTGGTTTCCAACTTAATAACTATAACAAAATTTAAACCTGAATTTTATAATTAGTAAAATGAAAAAAATTTATTGTCTATTGCTATTTACAATTATATTATGGTCTTGCGAACAAAAGCATCCTATGGCAGAAAAATTATGTGATTGCTATACCCAACTACACAGAGCTCAAGAAAAAGAAGAACAGCTTTTTTGGACAGACTCATGTAATGTTTTGTATATTGAAATATTGAAATATTTAGAAAATAAAGAGTCCGAACAATTAAAATTTCAAAAAGCTTATAATCGTTGTCAGTAGTAGATGGATAAAATTTACAACTATATTAATGGAGATTTTTTAACAGCTCATGAAGGCAACTGGCTCAATAATTACAATCCAGCATTAGGCGCAATTTATGGATATATACCAGATTCTGATTCAAAAGATGTTGCCTTAGCTGAAAAGGCAGCTTCTAATGCTTTTTCTCTTTGGTCAAATACTTCTATAAAAAAACGAAGTGATGTATTACTTAAGATTGCATCACTTATCACTGAAAGATTGGATGAACTAGCACTAGCTGAGAGTGTAGATAATGGAAAGCCTTTGGCTTTAGCAAAGAAGGTAGATATTCCAAGAGCCGCTGCTAATATGTCTTTTTTTGCTACTGCTATTTTACATGAAAATTCCGATTCACATCAAATGAATCAAATCGCTATAAATTATACTTTGAGAAAACCTATTGGTGTTGTAGGATGCATTTCGCCATGGAATTTACCTCTTTATTTATTTACTTGGAAAATTGCACCAGCATTGGCAACAGGAAACACAGTAGTTGCGAAGCCTTCAGAAATTACTCCTATGACTGCTTATTTATTCTCCAAAATTTGTCATGATGCCGGATTACCAAAAGGTGTTTTAAATATTGTTCATGGTCTTGGGCCAAAAGTAGGTGGCGCTATAACAAAGCATCCAAATATTAAGGCCATTTCTTTCACAGGTGGCACAGCAACGGGTAAAAAAATTGCTTCGATTGCTGCTCCAATGTTTAAAAAGCTAAGTTTAGAATTAGGCGGTAAGAATCCTAATATCCTATTTGCTGATTGTGATCTAGAAAAAGCGGTTTCTAGCGCTGTTCTTAGCTCTTTTTCTAACCAAGGGCAAATATGTTTATGTGGCTCAAGAATTTTAATTGAGAAAAAAATATACCATGCTTTTAAAAAGAAGTTTTTAGAAAAGGTTAGCCGACTCACTATTGGCGACCCGTTAAATGAAAACACAAAAGTAGGAGCTTTAGTTTCCAAAAGTCATATGAACAAAGTGCTTGATCATATTAGAATTGCCAAAGAAGAAGGGGGTACTTTACTTAGCGGAGGATCGCAATATTTTCCAGAAGGAAGATGCAAAGAAGGGTATTTTATACGTCCTACTGTTTTTGAAGGATTACCCTATAATTGTGCTACCAACCAAGAAGAAATCTTTGGTCCAGTGGTAACTCTAACTCCATTTAATAACGAAGAGGAATTAATACAATATGCTAATAGTACGAAATATGGTTTATCTGCAACTATATGGACGACAAATATAGGTAAAGCTAATAGGATTTCAAATAACTTACAGGCCGGTATTATTTGGGTAAATTGTTGGCTAGTTAGAGACCTAAGAACTCCTTTTGGAGGTGTAAAAGAATCTGGAGTTGGTAGAGAAGGGGGAACGTATGCACTAAATTTTTTCACCGAAACTACCAATGTTTGTATAAGTTATGACTAATTTCGTTTTCAAATAAATATTATTATGGATTCTTCACCTATTAGCTCTAAAAAAGCACCTAAGCCTGTTGGATTATATCCCCATGCACGAAAAGTGGGAAATTTGTTATTTCTCTCTGGGGTTGGGCCTAGAAAAGCACAATCAGATATTCATGATTCATTTGTCCCCAAATTGGAATTAGACCATAATGGTAATTTTAAAAACTTTGATTTTGAAGCACAATGTCATAGTGTTTTTCAAAACGTTAAAACTATTTTAGAAGATAGTGGCTCTTCTTGGGAAAATCTTGTAGATATTACCGTGTTTTTAGTAGATATGAAAAGAGATTTCCATACCTTCAATAAAATTTATGCAACATATTTTAAGGACAATCAACCTTGTCGAACTACTGTAGCTATTGACTCTTTACCCACGCCAATAGCTATAGAGCTTAAATGTATAGCAACAATATAACAAAACCATAAAATCAAAAAATGAGAAGATTAGTAAAAGAATTTACTGCACAACTTACAGAAGCTTTAGAAATTGGAATTAATACCAATTTAAATGCTCCTAAAAATAAGATAAATAATGTTGTTATAACAGGATTGGGCGGTTCTGGAATTGGAGGTAAAATTGCCACCCAATTAGTTGCTGATCAGATGCAAATACCTGCAATAATTAATAATGATTACAGGTTACCGTTATTTGTGAATGAGAATACATTGGTGATTGTTTCCAGTTTTTCAGGAAACACAGAAGAAACTTTAGAAGCGCTACAGGGTGCCCAAAAAGCCAAAGCTGAAATAGCGTGCATAACTTCAGGAGGGAAATTAGCTCAAATTGCAAAAGATCATAAATATAATTTATTGGTATTACCTAAAGCATTTTCACCGAGAGCCATGCTTACTTACTCTGTTATACAACAATTATTTTTATTTCATCATTATGGTTTTATTAACAACCAATTTATAAATGATACAAAAGCAACTGTTGCGCTTCTCAATGCTGAGGAAAATAACATCATTTCTACAGCAAAGAAGACAGCTAAATCCTTATTTGAAAAAACTACTGTAGCGTATTCAGAAGCCTCTATAGAGGGAGTGATTACTAGGTTCAGACAGCAAATTAACGAGAATTCAAAGTCTTTAGGCTGGGAACACGTATTTCCAGAAATGAATCATAACGAATTAGTCGGCTGGGCAGGAGGAAAAGAAGAATATGCTGTTATAATTTTCAGATCATCCTTTGAGCATCCTAGGTCTAGTGTTAGAATTGATATTTCTAAAGATATTTTTAAAAAATATACTTCTACTGTTCTTGAATTTAAAGCAAAGGGAGACACTTTTCTTGCCCAATCGTTTTACCATATATTATTGGGTGACTGGATTTCTGTTTATTTAGCAGAACTCAATGAGGTAGACGATGTAGAAGTAAAAGTAATTGATTTCTTAAAAGCAGAATTAGCTAAAATATGAACCTGCCTAAGGTTCATTTTATGGATTTAGGGCTTATTGAGTACCAAAAATGTTGGGACTTTCAAACAAAATTATTTAACAAAGCTGTTCACCAAAAAATATACAATAGAAAAAACCCTGATAAAAAAGAAAGCACTAAAAACCATTTAATTTTTTGTGAACATCCTCATGTATATACTTTAGGAAAAAGTGGAAATGAGAAAAATTTATTGATTAGCAAGCAGGAACAAGATTCCAAAAAAATTACTTTTTTTAAAACCAATAGGGGCGGAGATATTACTTATCATGGTCCTGGACAGTTAGTTGTATATCCTATTTTGGATTTAGACTATTTTTTTTCAGATATACATAAATATCTTAGATTTTTAGAAGAAACTGTTATTAGGACTTTGTCTGATTTCGGTTTATTAGGTAAAAGAATTGATGGATTAACGGGAGTTTGGATAACTAATAAGGGAATACCTAGAAAAATATGTGCAATAGGTGTAAAGAGTAGCCGCTGGGTAACCATGCACGGTATAGGATTTAACATTAATTCCGATTTGAGTTACTTCAACTCCATTATTCCATGTGGTATTGAAGATAAAGCCGTTACTTCTTTGAAAGAAGAGATACAAAAAGAGGTAAATATGGAAGATGTTAAAGACTATTTTAAAAATAATTTTATCAATATCTTTAATATAGAATTATTGGAAAATTAATTTCTATTGTATTATGCTTAAAAATCTAAATTACAGTAAGATTCTCTTTTTTGACATAGAAACTGTCCCGATAAAATATGATTTTAAGGATTTAGATGAACGGGGTCAACATCTGTGGAATAAAAAGACAAGGTTTATTCAAGAAAGAGAAAATTTAAATGCAGAAGAAGTGTATGAAAAAGCGGGTATTTATGCAGAATTTGGTAAAGTAGTTTGCATCTCTTTAGGCTTTATTTTACAAAAAGATGGAGAAACTCAAATTCGTTTAAAAAGTATTGCTAATGAAGATGAACAGGCTTTGTTACAAGAATTCATCGACTTATTAAATAGCTATTATACTGCTCCAGACTTTTTGTTTTGTGCTCATAATGGAAAGGAATTTGATATTCCTTTTTTATGTAGAAGGATTCTGATAAATGGCAAAAAAATCCCTAATATTTTAAATATTTCTGGAAAAAAACCGTGGGAAATTAAGCATTTAGATACTATGGAGCTTTGGAAATTTGGCGATTTTAAAAATTATACTTCTTTAGATTTACTTTCCTATGTATTTAATATTCCTACTCCTAAGAATGATATGGATGGTAGTAAAGTTGCTAAAGTCTTTTATGAAGATAAAGATTTAGATAGAATTATTCACTACTGTGAAAAAGATGTCGTAGCTACTATTCAGCTTTTTAGAAAATATCAAGGAGAATCCATAATCAATGAAGAATTTATACATATAGCCTAATTCAAATTAGTATTGAAATTAATGTTACTTAACTATATACATAGCTGACTGGTGTGAAGGCGAAGCGTCTTACATTGAGAAAGGTAATTTTTGGAGCATAAAAATATATTTAGATAATAAAGTCATTTCTTTAGCTGTAATAGACGAACATGGAATACCATACTAAAAGTTTTTTAATATTTCCAAAAGAATTGGCCAATAACATGCTAGATTAAATTTTAGCTGATTTTGACACTTTAATTTCAAGACAAAAACCTTTTCAATAAATGTTTTTTATAAATTGTACGTTCTATGAATAAAGCTATTTATTACCTAAGTTTTTTAATTATTGTTTTAATTTTTAAAACTACTTCTTTTTTATCTCAAACTCCTCATCATAACTGTGGGCAACATATAGTATTAAAAGAGTTATTAAAAAACAATGATTTTAAAACTTATTATGATCAAGAACAAAGATCCTTTTCTTCAAGCAATCAAATTTCTTCCCTCAAAAGTGGCGTAGTCTATAAAATCCCAGTAGTTTTTCACATTGTGCATAATAATGGGATTGAAAAAATAGATAGAAGCCAAGTACTTGACGCATTGGAAAAATTAAATATAGACTTAAGAGCTCTTAGGCCAGATACATCTACGGTAGATTCTTTATTTCAACCCCTTATTGCAGATATTGAAGTTGAGTTTGTTTTGGCTACTAAAGCTCCTGACGGAACTTGTTTTAGTGGGATCACCATGACAGAGACCCCCTTCTCCTACAACAACGGAGATATAAATGGCTCTGATCAGGTGGACGCAGTAATGATGTACAATGATGTATATCAAGGAAATTGGCCTGGTGACCAATACTTAAACGTCTTTGTTTGTGGTGCTGTTGGAACTGGCATTGCCGGATATACATATTACCCATCTGGCTTTTTTGGTAATGCGATGAATAACGGAATTTGGTTAAGACATGATTATTGCGGTAGTATTGGAACTGCTAATCCGTCTGCAAGTAAAACTTTTGTTCATGAAGTGGGACATTGGTTAAACCTTCCTCATACTTGGGGAAGTACCAACGAACCTGGACTGGCATCTAACTGTACTACAGATGATGGAGTTACTGATACTCCTAATACGATAGGCTCACAATGGTGTAATTATAATGAAACTACCTGCGGCTCAGTTGCTAATATTGAAAATCACATGGAGTATACCCCATGTAGAAAAATGTTTACTTTAGGTCAGAAGGCAAGAATGAGAACAGCTTTAAATTCAAGTACAGGTGGAAGATCTAACCTGATTACCCCGGCTAATCATTTTGCTACTGGAATTGATACTATTGCTCCATTTTGTAAGGCTGACTTTTTTGCTAACAGATATATTACATGTTCTGGTGACAGTTTATATTTTCAAGATTATTCTTATCATAACCCCATAGCTTGGGATTGGTATTTTGAAGGAGCTAATCCGGACTCATCTAATTTAGATAACACCTATGCATTTTATCCAAATCCGGGAGTTTTTGATGTTTCATTGACTGCTTCTGGAGATAGTACTACTTTTTTAACTGAAGTTAAAAATGATGCCATTATTGTGATGGATTACAACGGAGCACCACTGCCGTTTTATGAAGGCTTTGAAAATATCAATTTTACATCTCCAGAATGGATTTCAAATGTTGGTAATTGGAGTATAACTGATGAAGCTGCCTATAATGGAAATTATTGTTTAAAGTTAGAAAACGATGGAGTGGATGAAGGAACAAAACATATTTTAGAAAGCAAAACTTTTGATCTTTCTGACACCACTAAAGCTTTTTTTAATTTTAGATATGCATTTGCAAGAAAAAACACATCAAATAATGATTATTTAAAAGTATTGGCTTCCAACGATTGCGGTAAAACTTGGTCTGTGAGAAAAGTTATTCAATATAGCCAATTAATTACAGCCCCTGATCAAATTAACTTTCTCCCATCCTTTAGCGAGTGGAAAGAAGCTTCTATAAGTAGTATTATTGGTCCATTTTGTGTACAAAACTTCAGATTTAAATTTGAATTTGAGTCAGGTGGAGGAAACAACCTTTATATTGATAATATCAATATTTCTTACGAAAATACTACTTCTATAAATTCATCTTTTTACAATGAAGTATCTATTTATCCTAATCCAGTAAAAGATCAGCTTACGATAAACGCAACTAACTATTTTTCACAAATTCACGTATTAGATATAATGGGGAAAACTGTTTTAACAAAGAATTTATTAGCTACTAAAAAATTAGTATTAAACACCGGCTCACTTGAAAATGGCTACTATTTTATTCAAATTATTCAAGGAAATAAACTGCGGTCCTATCCATTTATGAAAATTAATTAACTAGTGTAAAATCAATCTGTCTTTTGTAAATATCTGCTTTTTTAACTATTACATTGATTTCTTGTCCTAGCTTATAGCTTTTTCTTGTGTTGTGGCCCAATATTAATTTAAGTTCATTATCATAGAAATATTGATCGTCTTTAATGCTATTTAAGGGAATCATTCCCTCACACTTATTATTGTCTAATTCTACAAAAATTCCCCAGTCTGTAAGACCTGAAATCACTCCACTAAATTGAGTTCCAATTTTTTCTCTTAAAAATAATACTTGCATATATTTAATAGAAGCTCTTTCAGCATCAACTGCTTGCTTTTCCATCTTAGAAATATGGTTGCATGTATGCTCCAATTGTTCTTTAGAGTGATAAGACTTTTCATTAATAGCATTCCATAATTTTCTGTGAACTATCAAATCTGCATACCTTCTTATTGGTGAAGTGAAATGGGTATAATATTGAAATGCCAATCCATAGTGGCCTATATTATCTGAACTATAGACTGCTTTTGACATCGATCGAATAATCATTGGAGCAATTAAATGAAGCTCTTTATTTACCTTTGCTTTTTTCATTACTTCATTTAAAGAAAAAGAAATTGGTTTATTCTTTATTCTTACCCAATCGTATCCCATAGCCTGAAGGTAAATTTTTAAATCACTTAACTTTTCTTCGTTAGGATCTTCGTGAATTCTATAAATAAATGGGCTAATCATTTTGTTTTTTTGAGGCTTACCCATCTTAATAGCCACATGTTTATTTGCCAGTAGCATAAATTCCTCTATAAGCTGGTGTGCTTCTTTAGAAACTTTTATAAATGTTCCTACAGGGAAACCTTCCTCATTTAATTGGAATCTAACTTCACTACTTTCGATATTTAATGCTCCGTTGTTTAATCTTTTTCTGCGTAGAGTTTTAGCAATAGTATTAAGTGTGTTTATTTCTTTTGAAAATTTATGTTCCTTCCCTTCAATTATTTCTTGGGCCTGTTCATAGGTAAATCTGTGGTTAGAGTGGATTACTGTTTTACCAAACCAAGTATCTTTAATTTCTCCTTTTATATCCAATTTAAAAACTACTGAAAAAGTCAATTTATCTTCATTCGGCCTAAGAGAACATAGTTCATTACTTAATTTTTCAGGGAGCATAGGAATTACTCTATCCACTAAGTAAACACTGTTTCCTCTTTCAAAAGCTTCCTTATCAATCACCGACTTTTCTTTTACAAAATGCCCCACATCTGCAATGTGTACTCCAATTTCAAAGATATCCTTGTCAATTATTTGAAAACTTATTGCATCATCAAAATCTTTAGCATCGATTGGGTCAATAGTAAAGGTGGTAATGTCTCTAAAGTCTCTTCTTTTTAATGCTTCTTTATTGTAATTAGGAGTGTATATAGAATCCAATTCTTTCATAACTGGAGCTAAAAATTTAGTCGGAAATCCAAATTCTGAGAGTATAGAATTCATTTCTACGTTTAGTTCCCCGGGGGGTCCAATTATTTCAATTACTGCTGCATGTGGGCTTTTAACGTTCTTAGGCCATGAGAGAAACTTTACTTTTACTTTTTGACCATTTTTAGCTCCATTTAAGTGTTTTTTTTCTATAAAAAAATGGGTTTTAACTGTCTTATCATCTGGGATAAAAAAACAATAGTTCTTGGATAATTCTAAAATTCCTATATACTCTTTTTTAACTCTTTCTAATATTTTGATAATTCTGCCCTCTTCTTTTCCTTTATAGTTAGTGGTCTTAACAAGAACCTTATCTCTATTAAGGGCATTTTTTAAGTTGGTAGGATGAATGTAAACATCCTTTTCTAATTTGGGAGAAATAAAATAGGCTCCACCTTTGCTAACTGTTTGAATATGTCCCTCGTACTCAAAATTGGCACTTTTTGTTTGAAATTTTCCTCTGGTATGCTCGTCCAATATTTTATTTTTAGCTAATTGAGCTAAAAGAGTTACGATTCTTTTGCGAATAAAGGGATCTTTAATTCCCAAAACTGCTGCTATCTGTTTGTAATTGTAGGTATGATCCGGGTGCTTTCTTAGTACTGCTAAAATTCGCTCAGAGAGTTCACGATCTTTCATAAAGTTTTATAAATACATCCAGTACTATGGATTGTTCTCCTGCGATTCTAATATTTTTATTTTTTCTAGAATGTCATTCGCTTCTTTTGTTTTCTTATCGCTTGCTGATCTGTCTGTGTGAGATAATTTATAGGCTTCTTCTGTCAATAACTGGTATTTCTTTAGTAAAGTGTCTTTTTCTGATTTTTTTTTGAATAGCCCAAACATAGAATTAATTTAATAAACGCTTAAAACTACTTTTAAATAAAGACTATACCAAAGATTTATTGGAAAAGTAAAGTTTATCTTTCATTGATTAAACATAATCTCATTATTGGAAAAAAATTAAAGGAAAAAAAGCTCAAAATTTCTAACTTAGATATTCCTAAAAAAATTCATGATTAAAAAAATTGAACATATTGGAATAGCGGTTAAAGACATCCATAGTTCACTTAAAATGTTTGACCAACTATTGGATTCAAGATCCTATAAAAATGAGGAAGTTCCTTCGGAAGGAGTCAAAACTCATTTTTATCAATTAGGAGAAACAAAAATTGAATTATTAGAAGCCATTAATGAGAATAGTCCAATAAGAAAGTTTTTGTCTAAATATGGACAAAGAATGCATCATTTAGCATTGCATGTAGACGACATTCACAAAGAACTTGGAAGATTGAAAACTTTAGGTTTTGAAACCATTGGCGATGTTAAAAAAGGGGCTGATAAGAAATTAATATGCTTTCTCCATCCAAAAACTACGAATGGGGTTTTAATTGAATTATGCCAGGAAGAAGTTGAATAATTGTCATTTCTTTTTTAAGAAGAATTGCATTAATGCCCACTTTTCTTGCACCCTTAACGTGCTGAATAGTATCATCAATAAATAAGGTTTCATGGGCATTTAAATGGTGATCCTGTATTACTTTAAGGAAGCATTCAGCATCCGGTTTTCTCATCCCCATTTCCGAAGAATAATATATTTGGTCAAAACAATCTTGAAAATCTTTTAATTTATTAGTATTACTCAAATCTTCTTCAAATTTTTTAATGTGAATCTCATTAGTATTACTCAATAAATAAATTTTGAAATTTTTTTTTAGCTGTTTAATAAATTCTAGCCTCTCTAAAGGTATTTCTAAAAGCATTGCGTTCCATGCATTAATGAAATCAATTTCTTTTATATCTAATTTTACCAACTGCTTTATTGAAAAAATAAATTTTTCAGCAGAAATTTTACCCTTTTCAAAATCATCAAAAATTTGTGATTGTTTTTTTTGACTGTATAATTTTTCAAAATTGAAGAGCCCTAGTTTACTAAACTCTTTAATTGTGTTGGAATAGTCAAGATTTAAGATTACTCCTCCTAAATCAAAAATTATATTTTTAATCTTAGTCATACTTTCATTTAATGAAAACAAAGTATTAAAATTGCGTCGAATTTAGACATATTAACCAAATTTTCTACACCAAGTTATTTTGAAAAACTTTTTTACCACATCAATCATTTTTTTACTATTTGTTAGTTTCAGGGCTCAAAATAGTTTTAGTTTAGACACGTTAGTAGTTCAAACTACTCGAATACCGCTAAAAGTTAATGAGACGGGGAGAAGTATTAACATTCTTACAAAAGAGCAAATTCAAGAGTTGCCAGCCACTACTTTTTATGAATTATTACAAACTATTTCAGGAATAGAGATTCAATCTCGTGGTGGATTTGGTGTTCAAGGGGATATAGTCATGAGAGGATCAACTTTTTCACAAGTTTTAGTTTTAATTGACGGAATGAGAATTAATGACCCTCTAACTGGGCATTTCAACTGCTATGTTCCAGTTTCGAATATGGAAATTGAAAGAATTGAAATACTTAAAGGAGCAGGTGCTTCTATGTATGGTCCAGATGCTGTTGGCGGAGTAATTAATATAATCACTAAGGGTTTTGATTCTTTAAAAAATGGAACTTCCTCCTCAGGAACCATAAACTATGGTGCAAATAAATTAATAAACTCAACAGCTGGTATTTTTCATAAGGCAAATAAATTTTACTTTGGATTAGGCTTGTCATTAAATCAATCTATTGGTGATAGTGTCCCACCTATTTCGGTGGACTCTTCTACAACTTTAGAGGGATACAGAAATTATTTTGACATTAAAAATATCAGTCTTTCTGGAGGATATAAATTAAATGATTTATGGGAAATAAAGTTTAGGTCTTCTATCCTTTCTAGCGATTTTAACGCAAGATATTTTTATACAACTAATACTTTTGATAAATCAACTGAAATCACATCTAACTGGTTTAACCGAGTCCAATTCCAAAGAAAAACAAATTTAGGTTCAACACTAGATATAAATGCAAGTTACAAACGAAGTAATGATGAATTTATATTTAGTCCTGATTTCCCGTCTACTAATTCCCATACCATGGATTTCATAAATTTTACCATAAATAGTTCAAGAGAAATTAAAAACAAGATCAAATTAAAATCTGGCCTTCAAGGGGATTTTAGAAAAATAGAAAGTAATGATAGGGGGAATCACAGTGACTATCATTTTGGTGGATATTTAATGGGCGTTTATAAGTCAAATAATATGGTTTTCACAGCCATAGCTAGAGAAGATTATGATCAAAACTATGGGTTTGAATTTTGTCCTCAACTTAGTGCTTCTTATAGTGCGAATAATATAGTCCTGAGAGCATCTGCGGGGAAAAGTATTAGGGCAGCAGATTATACAGAAAGATATGTATCCAATAATGTAGTTGAGTTAACACCTGAAAGAAGCCTTGGTAATCCAAATTTAATTGCTGAAAAAGGCTGGTCAGAAGAAATTGGAATTAACTACTACCTATTTAAAAATATTTTATTTAAAGCAACCGTCTTTAGTAGGCAGTCTAAAAACATAATAGATTATATATTAACAAATGAGAGTGATATTGGCAATGTGAGCAATATTGGTAGTTTATACTCAGGAGCAGATTATTTTTTCGCAAAAAACATCAAGGATGTTTATGTAAATGGGCTTGAATTTGAACTAAATACTAAATTTATTATATCAGAAAACAAGACTTTAGGTTGGCAAATGGGATATACCTTTACAGATATTAGTAATGATAATCTTGGAATTTATTTGTCAAGTTTTGCTAAGCATCTTATCAACTCCCAAATTATTTTAAAATATAATTCTTTAAAATTCTCTATTTCTGGCTTGTACAAAGAAAGAAATCAGCAGCTTGCAGAATCCATTTCCTCTATCTTAGAAAGTAATTATGCATTATTAAATGGTAGAATAGGTTACAAAATAAAAAGTGGAGTTTACTTCAATATTCAAATACTCAATATAACCAATACTGATTATCAAAATATACTTGGTGCAAAAATGCCTGGTAGGTGGCTAATGGGTGGGGTACTTTGGGAGATTAGATAAATTAAAAATTTTGATTTTGATTATTTTTGTTAAAAGCCCTTGAAGTAATTTTCTTATTTTTTAAGACAAGTTTATTAGTTATGAGATAGCCCATTATACTTGAAATGCATAATAACCAAAATAGTACGACAATATTCATTTAGTTTTTTTTTTTTTAAAAATATTTAAAATTTAATTTTTGTTTAATTTTGTTTAATAATTGTTAAACAAAACTAGAGTTATACTCCACAAAAAAAATTTATTTATTGTTTATATTATTACTAGTAATTAGATTTTTTTTTAAAAATTTGCTATCAAACTTACTTTAAAAACCCTGGATATATTTTTTACACCCACTAGTGGTATTCATCTTCTTCCACCAGTTCGTTTTGTGTTTGAGTTGATACTTTTTCAAACTAATTCTAATCTTCATTAAACATATATTTTGTAAGACCGTCATTTCATTCTCCTACATATTTATCTCCATTAACATGAGTACAAGTTCCTTGTCCGTTTTTGCAGTTTCCTTTAATACATTTTTGACCAAAACACAATACATCAATAAAAATAATATCTACTTCATTTTATAAGTTTTAAATCATTAAATTAAGAAAAAGCTGGAAATAAAGTTTTTCAAATAACATCTCACAATCTCGCTATCTCGCACTTAGTACTTTCTCAAATTTTATTATACATTTGACAACCAATTTTATAAATTTGGAATTCAAAAAGTTGCAAATAATTAGCATACTTGGTGAGGTTATGGTGAGATTGTCATTTTTGCAACTCATTGATAAACGCGCTAAACTTGTTCTTTTTAAGCAAGTTAGGGCCCATAGCTCAGTTGGTTAGAGCACCTGACTCATAATCAGGGGGTCGAAGGTTCGAGCCCTTCTGGGCCCACTCATTATCAGGGAGTTACGATACTAAAAATCAGACTCCCTTGATATGACTCAATATTCACTCAACATCTAGCTATTTTTTTAGCCTTTTATTATCTTCACAGTTCACTAAAATTTATAACTATGAAAGTTACTATTGATATTAGTATGT
>CENJ01173435.1_pt1 | contig 22402 bp, 22 predicted proteins | sample 356161 | NCBI WGS metagenome assembly CENJ01 (sample SAMEA2619531, study PRJEB7988) | marine metagenome | biome: marine biome (ENVO:00000447); feature: surface water layer (ENVO:00002042); material: "saline water (ENVO:00002010), including plankton (ENVO:xxxxxxxx)" | depth 5 m
AAGGTTTTAACTTTATGAATAGCCTCTTTTAAAGAGGCTTTTTTTTATCATGAGTGCAAGAGATTTTTTAACATTACTATTAGTTTCGTTATTTTGGGGAGGATCATTCCTGTTCTTAAGATTACTTGTTATTGAAGGATTGGAGCCATTGCAGATTGTTTCCTTAAGAATGTTATTTGCTGCTATTTTTATCGCACCGTTTTTTCTAATTAAACTTAAGAAATTTTCTTTTCAAGATCATGGTTTTTCTATACTTTTAATAGGCTTACTTAATACAGCTTTGCCATTCTCATTATTTGCGTATGCATCCGTAAATCTTGGTGCTGGTTCTTTATCAGTTTTGCAAGCAACTGTACCAATTCTAACCGCGTTACTACTTTTTATTTTATATAGAGATGAGTTTTCTTATATGAAACTTCTTGGTGTTTTAATTGGATTTTCTGGATTATTTTTATTAGCAGGTCCATCTGGTGAATTAGATCTGATTTCTTCGATTCTTTGTGTAATTGCTTCAATGTCTTATGCAATATCGGGAGTCTATCTGGCTAATACACCATCTTCAATAAATAACTCATTTATTGGTATGGGGTCACTTATTGTAGGTGCAGTAATACTCTCACCGTTCTTGTTTTATTATGGCAATGCAAACTTAACAATAAGCGCTACATCTTGGCTCTACATAGCAATTCTAGGTGTAATAAATACATCTTTAGCATATGTCATTTTTATTAAATTAATAAAACGCATAGGATCGCTAAATGCCTCTTTTGTAACTTATTTGGTCCCAGTATCTAGTATATCTCTCGGAATACTGATTCTGGATGAAGTGTTCACTCTAGATATGGTAATAGGATCTAGTTTAATATTCTTAGGGGTATTCTTCTCTAATAAACAAAAAGCTAATTAGCCTTAGGCCCAAGATGATTTTTATTTTTGGCTTTAGCAAGATTTATTTGTTTCTGTCGAGATTTGTATCTTTTAGTTTGTATAGCAGTTTTAACGTAGACGCATTTAGCGCAAGATACACCTTTAATGTAATGCTTGGATAATTTATCTTGTTCTGTGATTGGTGTTCTGCAGCCATGGCATAAATCATAATCGCCTTCAGTTAGATCATGTTTGACAGAGACTCTGTCATCAAAAACAAAGCATTCGCCGTGCCAAAGGCTACTTTTAAGATCAATATTTTCAAGATATTTAAGAATACCGCCTTTAAGGTGGTAAACGTTTTCAAAACCCTGGTTTTTCATGAAAGAAGAAGCTTTTTCACACCTTATTCCTCCAGTACAAAACATAGCCACATTCTTTTGCTTCTTATCAAACTTGCTAAATTTTTGTTTTGTTACCCATTTTGGAAATTCTTTAAAATTTGATGTTTTAGGGTTTATAGAGTTCTCGAAAGTACCGATAGAATATTCATAGTCATTTCGTGTATCAATTAAAATTGTATTTTCATCTTTGATAAGTGAATTCCATCTTTTGTGACCAACATATTCACCAGATTGTTCAGAAGGCTTAACACCTACAATACCCATTGATACTATCTCATCTTTAATTTTTACCTTTAATCTTAAGAATGGCGCTTTTTTTGAAAAAGATTCTTTTGTATCAAGCATGGAAAATCTACTATCTGACTTTAGGAATGTTATTGCTTTATTTAAATTTACTTCAGCACCTGACAATGTACCATTGATACCCTCATTGCCAAGGATGATTGTTCCCAATATTTGTAAATTCTTTAGTTCTTTTTTTAGTTTTATTTGAAGCAATATAGGGTCCTCAATGTTACAAAATTTATATAAGGCTACTATTTTATGCATCATTTATTCTACATATAACTGGTGCGCCCGGGAAGACTCGAACTCCCGACATCCTGGTTCGAAGCCAGGCACTCTATCCAGCTGAGCTACGGGCGCTAATATCCAGAAGCATGACCATCTTTTCTACTTTCGGATGCCCCATAATATACACCATCTTTAAGCATTATTGCTTGGTAGCCACCAAATCCACCCTTGTCGTACTTCAGTTTATGGCCTTTTTCTAAAAGTTCTTTTCGTGTTATTTCAGAAAACCCCGACTCTAAGCTTATATAGCCACCGTCAAGCATTATTTCACCGGTAGGCTGAGAGGAACCAACATGTCTAATTCTTGGGGCATCTCCAGCTTCTTGTAAATTCATATCAAAATCAATGAGATTAATTACTATTTGTGCGTGTCCCTGTGGTTGCATTGCACCACCCATAAGACCAAAACTAATAAATGGCATACCATCCTTGGTTATAAATGCTGGAATAATTGTATGAAATGGCCTTTTGCCACCAACTAATGAATTTTTATGACTGGGGTCTAGGCTAAACATTTCACCTCTATCTTGCAGCATGAAACCAAGACCTTTTGGAACCATGCCCGATCCCATGCCTCTGTAGTTACTTTGTATAAGTGAAACCATATTCCCAAACTTATCGGCGACAGTCAGATAAATTGTATCTCCATTTTCTAGACCAGCATCATATCTTGCTGCTGCTTTATTCTTATTTATTAATGTAGTTCTTGCAGACGCATAATCTTTAGATATTAATTCTGTAGTTGGAATATCCGAAAAATTTGGATCAGCATAATATTTTGCTCGGTCTTCGTAAGCCAATTTTTTAGCTTCCGTAAAAAGATGGATGTATTCAGCAGAATCTAAACCCATAGATGAAAGATTAAAATTTTCAAGAATATTTAGAATCTGCAATGCTGCGATTCCTTGGCCATTTGGAGGTAGTTCCCAGACATCATAGCCTCTGTAATTGGTTGAAACAGGCTCTATCCACTCTGGTTCAAAAGCTGCTAAATCATTCTCTGTTAGCACACCACCCTGCGATTGAATAAAATTTGCAATGTTTTTTGCAATATCACCAACGTAAAAATCCTTCCCATATGTTGAAGCAATTTTTTTATAAGTTTTAGCTAGCTCTTTATTTTTAAAAATTTCGCCTTTGATAGGGGTTTTACCATTATTCATCCAGATATCTGAAAAATTTGGGTAATTTTTGAATCTATTAGCTGAACCTTCTAAATAATATGCAACTAGCTCAGAAACTGGAAAGCCATGCTGTGCATAATTTATTGCATTATTAAATATTGAATCAAATTTTTTATTTCCAAATTTTTTATGCAGTGCAACCCATCCAGCTACTGCTCCAGGCACCGTTACAGGTAATGGCCCGTAAGCTGGAATTTTATCTAAGCCCTGATTCTTTATAAAATCAATATTCATTTGTTTCGGTGCTGGACCAGATGAATTAAGGCCATACAGTTTCTGTGTTTCTGCATCCCACACAATTGCAAACAGGTCACCACCAATGCCACAGCCAGTAGGTTCAACTAAACCAAGCACAGCGTTCGCTGCAATAGCAGCGTCAATTGCATTACCACCATCTTTTAGTATCTCTATTGCAGTCTGAGTTGCTAGTGGATGGCTAGTTGCAGCCATACCATTTTCAGCGATTACTTCTGATCTGGTTGCAAAGGGAAGACCAGTAATTCTGTCGTAGCTAAAAACGATATTTAATAAGAAGTAAAGTAAAATTATTTTATATTTCATAACTAAATTGGTGCGCCTGGGAAGATTCGAACTCCCGACCTCTTGGTCCGTAGCCAAGCGCTCTATCCAGCTGAGCTACAAGCGCACTTTTAAATTATAATAAGCTTTAAGATTTTTTTCTTACAAAATGAAATTAAGTATCAATTTAAATAAAATAGCATTAATTAGAAACTCCAGAGGGTCTATTAGCCCAAGTTTGGAATATTTTGCTAAAACAGCTCTAAATGCAAACATTCTTGGTCTTACCGCTCATCCTAGGCCTGACAACAGACACATAAGACATGAAGACTTAGTACTAATACAAGCATTAACAACTGAATATCAGAAAGAATTCAATATTGAAGGAAATCCTTTTGAACCTCCATCACCAGAATATAAAGGATATCTAAGTATAATTAGAGAATTCAATCCAACACAAGCTACATTGGTTCCTGATGACACCAATCAATTAACATCAGACCATGGCTGGGATTTAAATGATTTAAATAATAAAAATTTTGCAGATTCTATTAAAGACAATTGCACTAGATGTAGTGTTTTTATAGACGCGGGCACAGATTTAAGTTTGTTAGAAAATAGTAATATTAATGCTATTGAAATTTTCACAGGACCATTTGCTGATGCACATAAATCTGGTGATAAAGAACTCTTAGATCAAGAATTAAAAAAATTGATTTTTACTGCAGAAAGTGCAAAAAAAGCGGGTTTGAGGGTTAATGCAGGGCATGACTTAGATCTTCAAAATCTTACTTTATTAAAGGAACTGGATTTAATTGATGAAGTGTCAATTGGCCATGCTATTATTTCAGAATCACTTGATAGGGGTTTTAAAAATACGATTCAACAATATATAAATTTAATCAATGGATAACGTAATACAAAATATTAAAGACCAAATTAAAGATAATGAAATCTTATTGTTCATGAAAGGATCACCATATCAACCTCAATGTGGTTTTTCATCCAAAGTTGCACAAATTCTATTCAGTTATGACATCGAATTTAGTTATATTGATGTTCTTGAATTTCCTGAGGTAAGAGCAAATCTTCCTCAAATATCTGATTGGCCAACCTTTCCGCAATTGTTTGTCAAAGGTGAATTAGTTGGTGGCTGTGATATTATTTCTGAGTTACATGAAACGAAAGAATTAGAATCTGTCTTTAAGTAGCGGTAATAAGAGTCTGTAAGAAGTTTTCTTGCCCTACCTTATCTAATAAATCCAGCTGAGTCTCTAAATGATCTACATGTTCTTCTTCACTCTCTAGTATTTTTTGCAACAAATCTCTTGAAACAAAATCGTTGACTTCCTCACAGCCGAGTATGGCCTCTCTGAGATCTGGGATAGCCTCATTCTCCAGTTTTAAATCGTTGTGAAGTATTTCAATGGGTGCCTCAGCAATGTAAACATCTCCAAGGTAAGTCATGTTAGGTAGCCCTTCGAGGAACAAAATTCTTTGAATGAGAACATCGGCGTGTTTCATCTCATCCATAGATTCGCCATATTCATATTGAGCAAATTTATCTAAACCCCAATCTGATAACATTCTAGAGTGCAGAAAATATTGATTTATTGCTCTTAGTTCGTTGGAAAGAATTTTATTAAGATGATTGATGACTTTCTCGTTACCTTGCATAGTGAATTTATATGATCTTTGGTACTAAAAATCAAGGAATTTAAGTATTTTGCTAATGATTCTCATTTAGAAAATTACTTGATAACAATTTAGCTTATTGTTTTTCAGAATAACCTAATTTTTTATGGATTTGTTTACTTGAGGTCGTGTAACCAAAGGGAATTCTTTCCCCAGGGTGAACTCTACTAAATGCTTTTTGAACAGCAAGTGTTGTTTCATGAAATCCTGAAAGAATTAAGTTTAGTTTGCCAGGATAAGTATTAATATCACCTACTGCAAAAATACCTTCTTTATCAGTTTCAAAACTTTCTGTATTTACCTGGATTTTTTTACCTGATAATTCTAGATTCCAATCAATAATGGGGCCAAGTTTTTTGTTAAGTCCATAGAAGAATAAAATGTAATCTGCCTTTATATCTATTTCATCTTTAGAATCTGTATTTAATAGTTTGATTGAATCAATATTTTCATTTCCAGAGATATCTTTAATAATGAATGGTGTTAAGAGTTTAATTTTTTGCTCATCGCTAAGTTTTCGTACATTCATTTCTGTATCTGGAGCACCCCTAAAAGCATCCCTCCTATGAATTAGAGTTACCTCTGCTCCAACTTTCTGTAATTCAACGGTCCAATCAAGCGCACTATCACCACCTCCAAAGATCACGACATTTTTATCTTTAAAGATAGTTTTATCTTTTATGGAATAAAATATTTTTTTTCCCTCCAATGAAGAGAAATCACTTTCAAGATTTGGCTTTATTGGTTCAAAGGAGCCTGCTCCTGCTGCAATGAATATATTTGGAGTTTCAATTGTTGATCCTTTATTAGTAGTTACTTCCCATCTATCGCCTTTTTTTATCATGCTATCTACTCTCTCATTAAGCATTAAGTCATATTCAAAAGGTTCAATTTGTTTAAGTAAGGCATCAACATGTTCTTGTGCGGTTTGGTAAGGAACACCTGGGATATCAAATATTGGTTTATCTGGATATAGTTCGGCACATTGACCTCCTGGTTTATCAAGATTATCAATTAAGGTGCACTTTAGGCCTAATATACCAGCTTCAAAAACGGTAAATAAACCTACAGGACCTGCTCCGATTACTAATATGTCAGTTTTCATTTAACCCTCATTCCTGGTTTAGCTCCTGTATCAGGAGAAACCATAAAAACATCTTCTCCTCCAGGACCTGCTGCTAGAATCATACCTTCTGAGACGCCAAAGCTCATTTTTCTAGGCGCAAGATTATTTACAAGTACAACTAATTTATCACTAAGCTCTTCCAGATCATAAGCTTTCTTTATGCCTGCAAAAACTTTTTTTTCTCCCAATTCCCCAACATCTAATATCAATTGAACTAGTTTATCTGCTTCAGGCACCTCCAAGGCTTGCTTAACTTTTGCAATTCTTAAGTCTACTTTTACAAAATCTTCTATATTTATTTCATCCATTTAGTCTAGTATTCCGTCAAAATCATTTTTTTCAAGTCTTGTAATGAAAGCCTCAAATTTTTGGACATCATTTAATTTATCCGTGCTTAAATCTTCATAATTTAAATTTGAAGTATTTAAAAGTAATAATATTTTTTGAGAAATAGACGGAGTAAAGGATTGTAATAAGATTGTGAGATCTTTAAAGACATTTATTGCCTCTGAACATATTTCAATACATCTTTCTTCATCACCCTGTTTTGCCTTATTCCATGGTTCTTCATTAGATACGTAAGCATTTATTTTATCAGCAATACTCATTATATTTTTCAGAGCTTTGGAATATTCTTTTTGGTCAATTAAATTTATTATCTCCTTATAATTTGTACTATATTCTTGCGACTTCTTGATATTCCCAGGCGCTACCTTTGAATCATTGAGCTTTACAAGGAAGTTTTGAGTACGGCTACCAATATTAATAAACTTCCCTATTAAGTCACTATTAATTTTTTGTATAAAATCATCTATTGAAAAGTCTAAATCAGAAATATCAGTATTAAGTTTTGAACAAAGATAATATCGATAATAATCTGGGTTTGCATGAGCTAAAGCTTTTTCAGCAAGTATGAAATTGCCTTTAGATTTGGACATCTTATTTCCTTCAATTGTTAGAAACCCATGTACAAAAACTTCATCCAAATTACTTATTTCAGCGGTCTTAAGCATTGCAGGCCAAAAGAGAAGATGGAAATAAACTATATCCTTACCAATAAAATGAACCAGCTTAACATCATCCTTTTTCATTAGATCTTCATAATCAATGTTATTTTGTTTTGTCCAATCTTTTATAGAAGCAAGATAGCCAACTGGTGCATCCATCCAGACATATATATATTTTGTAGTTTCCCCTGGTATGTTGAATCCAAAGTAAGGCTCGTCTCTAGAAACATCCCAATCTCTTAAATCTTTATTCAGCCATTCATCAAGTTTGGCTTTAATAGGTGTTTGTTTTGAAATTTTTTGAACATTTTTCTTTAAATAATCATTTAGGCTATTTAATTTAAAGAAATAATGTTCTGATTCTTTGATTGTAGGTTTGGTATTGGAAAGAACTGAAATTGGATTTTTTAGTTCAAGCGCATCATAAGTAGAGCCACACTTTTCACATGCATCTCCATATTGGTCTTCTGCTCCACATGCAGGGCAGGCTCCTTTGACAAATCTATCAGCCAAGAAAATTTGTTCTTTTTCATCATATAGTTGGGATATCTGTTTTTTGTAGATATATTTTTTTTTGAGAGCTTTCTCAAAGATTTCAGAAGTTAATTCTTTATTCTCATCCGAATGCGTTGAATGAAAGTTTGTTAAATTAACATTGAAGTTTTTAAACGTTTCATGATGCTGGTGGTGTAGTCCCTTAATAAGATCCTCCGGAGTAATACTCATCTCTTTCGCTTTAAGCATTATTGGTGTGCCGTGTGTATCACTTGCACAGAAATATAAAGCCTCATCTTTTGTAAGGTTTTTGTGTCTAACCCACACGTCTGTTTGCACAATTTCAAGAACGTGTCCTAGGTGAAGAGGTGCGTTTGCGTAGGGCAGGGCACTTGTTACTAAATACTTCATGTTTGTTTTGAAATTATATGTTAATTTTAAATCTATGGAAAAAATTGCTGTAGCATCAGGCAAAGGAGGAGTAGGTAAAACATCAATAACATTAATTCTAGCCAACCATCTTAAAAGTCAGGGTTTCTCTATTGGATTGCTTGATGCAGATATATACGGTCCAAATCTGTCACAAATCTTATTGCCAGATGATCACAAATTTTCAATAAAGCACGATAAAAATTCAAACAAATTCTTACCTATGGTTGTGAATAATATGGCAGTAAATTCTATAGATTTTATTATTGATAGAGAAAAAGCAGCAATCTGGAGGGGCCCTGTTTTAAGCAAAGCACTAAAACAGTTATACCTTGGTACAAATTGGGGCAGTATAGATTACTTATTAATTGATATGCCACCTGGTACAGGCGATGCCTATCTTACAATTCTTAATGATTTAGATATTAATAATGTAGTTTTGGTAGGAGTGGAAGATGATTTTTGTATTGCAGATTTACATAAAACAAATTCACTTATGAAAAAGTTCAAAAAAAACTGCTTAGGGCTAATTGAAAATATGTCAGAAAATTTTGATATTGATAGTGATCCTGTTGTGAGCAAAAAAATTGAGAATGAATTAAATTTGGAAATATTGTTTACATTACCAAGAATCCCAAGAAAAGATTTTTATCAAGAATTAATCAATCTTGATAAACTAAGAAAATACATACCAAAGAAAATATTTAAATGAAAAAAATTTTATTTTTAATAACAACAATTTTTATCTTATTTGCAGAAGAAGATAGTGAAGTAGTTGATGTTGATCCATATGAAAATTTAAATAGGGTTGTTTTTAATATTTCTGATTCATTAGATGAAAGTTTTTTAAGACCAACTGCACAGATATATAGTGACTACACTCCCTTATTCATAAAGGATTCTGTTACAAACTTTTTTTATAATCTTACTGAAATAGATACAGTAATAAATCAATTGTTGCAGGGCAAGCCTAAATTAGCTGCTGAAGACTCACTTAGATTCATTATTAACACTACAATCGGTGTTGGGGGTGTATTTGATATTGCCTCGCGCATGGGGTTTCAAAGACACGATGAGGATTTTGGACAAACATTGGGGGTTTGGGGTGTTGATTCAGGCCCATATGTTTTTGTGCCGTTTGTTGGACCCTCAACTCTGAGAGATATTTTTGGTATTCCTCTAAGCTGGTATGTTTCAGGTTCCTTTGCCATTGAAGAAGATAAAACAAAGATTCTTTTTTCTTTATTGGATGTAATTGATACAAGAGAAAGAATACTTGCTGCTGAGAACTTAATTATTGGAGATAGGTACGAATTTGTGAAAGATGCTTTCCTTCAATCCCGCGAACATTCCGTACAAGATGGTGAAGTTGAAGATGAGTTCCTTAGTGAGTTTGAAGATGAGCTTTTTGATCTAGATCTTCCTTAAAACAATCAAAAACATCTTCTAAATCAATTGATGTGTTTTTAACATTATTTAAAAGCTTGCGTCTAATCTCTTTTGTATGTGAAAGTTTACGAATTATTTGTAATAAATGCGTAATAGCTCTGTTTATGTCTTTTTTATTTTTTAAATTTAAGATGTATGACATGTAGTTTTGCATTCCTTTGCTGAATTCTAAATTTGTTTTGTTTGCATAGATCTCTTTATCAATTTGTAATAAAAATGCGGGATCTGAATAAATTTTTCTACCTAACATTACTCCGTCTACATAACTCAATTGTTTTTTAACATTATTAATTTCCTCTATCCCACCATTGATGATAATTTTTAAATCTGGAAAACGGTCTTTCATTTTATACACAAGCTCATAGTTCAAGGGTGGTATTGATCTATTTCTTTTTGTATCTAAACCACTAATGGCTTTTCTGGCATGGATAATGAATGTATTTATATCGTAATCAGAAATAGTTGATAAAAAATTTTCCAAATACTCTTCTCCCTCAAAATCATCTACACCTATTCTGCATTTTATAGTGAAAGGAATATTAATATTTTTTTTAACTTCATTTACACAAGAGCTAAGTAACTCAACATTTTTCATTAAAAAAACACCAAAGTTACCAGACTTAACTTTTTTTGATGGACAACCCACGTTTAGATTAATTTCATCATATCCATATTCCTGCCCAATAATTGCAGCTTGAGCAAGAGATTTTGGATCGGAACCACCTAGTTGAAGACCAACAGGGTGTTCAGAATTATCAAACTTTAATAACTTATCTACATCACCTTTTAAGATAGCATTTGAATGAATCATCTCTGTATACAGCATAGAGTTTTTAGTAAACTGTCTAGCCATAAATCTGAAATGTTTATCCGTTTTTTTCATCATCGGAGCAATACAAAATTTGTGATGATTTTGTGTCATATGAAATATATAACGCATGCCAGCCCAACAAGGGTCAGAACAATTGTGTAAGGAAGAGCTTTGTAGACCATCTTCAGATAGGAGAGCCCTATCAACGGTGCTAAGGACGATGTTAAAAGAAATAGAAACGCTGCTTGGCCATTAGGTGTTGCAACACTAGGCAAGTTTGTACCAGTATTTATTGCAACTGCAAGTCTATCAAATTGATTCTCAGTAATAACGTTATTCTCTAGTGCCACAACTATTTCATTCATATAGACTGTCGCAACAAAGACATTATCACTAATGGCAGATAAAGCTCCATTTGCTAAGTAGAATAATGGTACTTGCATATCTACTGAAGAAGCCAATACAAGATTAATAACAGGTGTAAATAAACTTTGATCATTAATTACTGCCACCACAACAAAAAAGATCACAAGTAGTGAAGTAAAAGGCAAGGATTCTTTAAAAGCACCACCTAGTTGATGCTCTTCCGTAATTCCTTTGAAAGCTGTTAAAAAAACCATTAAAAATAATCCAATGATTCCTACCGGAGCTAAATGTAGTCCAAGAGCAAATATTAAACATAAGCCCAATATAGCTTCAAAAACTAAGTGGAGTTTTTCCATGTCTGTTCTATCAGCATCAACTTTTTCTGCATTAGCTATAATTTTATTTCGCAATTTATCTGACATTTGATGGCCATAGCTGAAGACTTTAAATTTTTCAATTAAGACACAACATATCAATCCAGCTATTAAAACTGGCATTGTTACCGGGGCCATTCTGTAGAAAAACTCCATAAATTCCCAACCAGCTTTATCAGCAATCAGTAGGTTCTGAGGTTCACCTACAATTGTACAGACCCCACCCAACGCGGTACCAACTGCACCATGCATCATAATATCTGTTAAGAATGATTTCACCTGTTCAAACTCGTTTTTAGTAATTTCATTATTTTTAAAACTGTTCTCAAATACGTGATAGAAACCAACCATAACTGTAATAAGTACAGCTGTTACTGTGAGTGCATCTAAGAACGCAGATAGAAATGCAGCCGATATCACAAATAACAAAGAGAGAAAAATTTTAGATTTAACTCTTTGTAATAGTTTCGTAAAAATAACCATTAAAAGATTCTTCATAAAAAAAATAGCGGACACCATAAAAACTAGTAATAGAATTACTTCTAAATTCGATTCGATTTCATGCAAAACATGATACGGATCAGTTAAACCTAACAAAAGTGATTGAAACGCTATTAGGCCGCCAGGTTGAAGGGGATAGCACTGTATTGAAAAAATTAATGTGAATATGAACTGCAGCAATACAATCCATCCAAGCAAAAATCCTGGATTAACTCCCATGAGATCGAAATAGAAATAAATTAAGGGATTAACTATAAGAAATAGCAGAATGCTTGATTTATACCAATCAGGCGCATTTCCCAAAAAACTTTTGAATATTGTATTTAACACTTTTCCTATAAAAGTTTACATTATACAGACATGAAAAATTTAACGTCCAGTTTTTCTATTAAACAAGAACCCAAGTCTACTGATTTAATAGTAAGTATTAACTCGAAAAAAGAAATACTGTTTGATAAGAAAACTAAGAAATTCTTTCATAAATTGCCAGAAAAGTTACCTTCTCAAAAATTTAAAATATTTCAATTAGATGAGATAAATATCTTTCTTGTTCAGGAATTAGAGTATCTTCAAGAAGGATGTGAATACTTAAGTAAAAGATTTTTATATTCATACCTTGATGAGAATTCTCTGACTCTCATTTCAAGGGCATTTCAAATATATGATTGGATAAACAAACAAAAATTTTGTTCTAGAACAGGAAATAAATTAAGTGAGGTTCGTGAAGATCTTTCTAAACATTGTGATAGTTGCTCGAGAGATTATTTTCCAAAAATGTCTCCATGTATACTTGCAGCAATTACGTACAACAAAAAGATACTCTTGGTAAAACATAACAATGAAATACGAACATTATCGACTGTAATAGCTGGATTTGTAGAATTAGGTGAATCTTTAGAAGATTGTGTAAAGAGAGAGGTTTTTGAGGAAGTGGGATTAGAAATAAAAAATATTAAGTATTTAGCAAGTCAATCATGGCCATTTCCAAATCAATTGATGATGGCTTTCAGTGCGGAGGCTCTAAATGACCAAATAGATATTGATAACAATGAAATTCTGGAAGCAAATTGGTATTCGAAAGAGAATCTACCTCAAATACCCCCAGAACCATCTTTATCAAATTCGTTAATTAAACATACCCTTGAAACTATGACCTTGGGTCATTTTTAGCCCGTCTAACTTGTTTTTTCTTAACAGGTTCCTTTCTGTTACCAATATTATCATCAACAGGTTTTGGTGTTGCTTCAGGAGCCACTTTAACGTTACCGCTTTTTGGCTTTAATGGTTTTTTTGGAGCTGAAGTTTTTACAGGTTTTCTAGTCTTAGCTGTAGGTTTTATAACATGTTTTTCAGTTTTCTCACTCGGGTTAAATTTTTTATTTCTTTTAAAAGATGTATTTTTATTTCTATTCTGATTTGAATTTCTTCTAGAATTTGGTTTACCTCTTCGAGAATTGAATTTTTTTCTAATAGGTTTTGGTTCTTCTTCACCCTTAAAAAAATTGAATAACGAATCAAGTAGGCCTTTTTTATTGTTATCAACTTTCGGGATATTTCTAAACTCTACATCCTCAACTAGTGCTTTTTTTGATTTTTTGGGAACTTTTACGTTATATGTAGTTCTGTTTTGGAAAGCTTTAGAAGATTCATCCAATTCATATTCATAATCAAAATAAGCATTTTTCTTGATCTCGATTGTATAGTTATCATTTTGTTTATAAGGATCAATAAAAGTCATTATTTTAGTAGAAAACTTTCTTTCTAATTGATCTAAATTTGAACGGTATCTATTTAGTAACTCGTTTGCTACATTTGAGGAAACTTTTAACATTAAAATACTAGATTTATTATTGATAGATTTTTCTGTTACAAGTCTAAAGATTGATTCACAAACCGATGCAACGGATCTAACCCAAACTGTTTTTCCCATTAAATCATTTAAAGCCGGTTTAATTCTTTGTCTGGACATTTCCATTAGACCAAACCTAGATATTTTATCCAGTTGAATCCTAGCATGATCTAGTTTTGTTGATTCATACATTGCTCTTTCAACTTTTTCATTATTTTTTGCATCTTCCATATCAATAAAATCGATAACAATTAAGCCACCTAAATCTCTTAATTTAACTTGCTTTCCAATCTCTGCTGCTGCCTCTAAGTTAGTTTTAAGCGCTGTTTCTTCTATATCGCCACCTTTTGTAGATTTTGCAGAGTTAATATCGATTGATGTAAGTGCTTCGCCAGAATCAATAACCAATGACGCACCAGATTTAAGCTTCACTTCTCGAGAAAATGCAGATTCAATCTTAGTTTCGATACCGTAACTTGCAAATAATGGGACCTCTTCGTTGTAAAGTTTAATTTTTTCAATAAATTCTGGAACAATTTTAGTGGTATAAGTTTTTGCTGAATTAAAGTCATCTTCATTATCTACAACAAGCTCTCCGATATCCTCTTTAAAATAATCCCTTATTGTTTTTTGAATAAGGCTTTGATCAGCATAGATCAACTGTGTTGCTCTAGATCCCTTTATTGCTGATTCAACTTCAACCCATAATTTTTTTAAATATTCCAAATCCCATTTAAGTTCTTCAATTTGCTTGTCTATACCTGCGGTTCTAATTATCAGACTCATATTTTCTGGCACATTTAATGCCTCAATATGATTTTTAATTTTATCTCTCTCTTCTCCATGAATTCGTCTAGAGATGCCACCACCATTGGAATGGTTTGTCATTAGGACTATGTATCTACTTGCTAGTGATATGTATGTTGATAAAGCAGCACCTTTATTAACGCGCTCTTCTTTCTGGATTTGAACAACAATGTCGTCACCTTCTTTCATTTTAAATCGCTCATCGCCTGATTTTGATGGATCAAAGTATTCAGCTGAGAGTTCCTTGAAGGGTAAGAAACCATGCCTCGAGGAACCTAATTCAACAAAAATTGCTTCTAAGCTTCCTTCTATTTTGGTAACTTTACCTTTGTGTATACTTCCTTTCTGAAAATTGTTGCCTTCGAATTCCAGATCAAAGTCTATGAGTTTATCGCCTTCTATTAATGCACTTCTACGTCCATTTATAGAATTGGTATCAATTAAGATTTTTTTCATTTTATCCCTTGTATAAAGGATAAGAACAACGATTTATGCTTTTATACCTTGTGGAATCAGCATTTTATTGAATTTGTTTAATTTATTTTTTGTTGTTCTCATCATTATTGTATTTACATTTATTGCCTACTTTTTATTAATTTTTATTTTTCGTTGTAAGCTAAGGCGTATATTTTACAGCAAAATGACTAAAATTAATTTATTTCTTATAAATAAAGAAAATGAAGGCAGAAGGCTGGATAACTTTCTTTTTAGTAAATTTAAAAAAGGTATTCCCAAATCGAAGATCTATAGCTCTATACGTAAAGCGAAAATAAAAGTAAACGGCAGAAAAACTAGACCGGATTATAAGCTTATCGTCGGAGATAAAATCGGATATCCTGAACTAGTACAGAAATCAGATATCAATACTTCGCCAAACTTAAACGCTCATCTCACTTTAATCAAAGATTCAATTATTTATGATTCTACAAATTTTTTAGTTATCAATAAGCCGCCAAATTATGCTGTTCATGGTGGCTCAGGTTTAAATTTTGGAATAATTGAAATTGTAAGAAAAATCTATAAATATTCAGAAAATTTTAATCTTGCACACCGGATCGATAAATCAACTAGTGGTTGTTTGGTTATTGCAAAGAAAATGTCTGCTTTAAGAGATATTCATAAACAATTTAGAGATAGGTCAGTTAAAAAAGTTTATGAATGTATTGTTAAAGGTTCTTGGCCAAAAGAATTAAAAAAGATAAAGAACAGTTTAGATACACAAAAGACTAGCAAAACAGATCATAAAACTTTTAAAACTAATTCTGGCAAAGAATCTCTAACAAAATTTTATATAAATGAACAAATGAATGGTTATACAAAAATTACAGCTATTCCTCAAACAGGAAGAACTCATCAAATTAGGTTTCACTGTGTAGATGCTGGATTTCCAATAATTGGGGACAAAAAGTATTTTCTTGATAATTCTAAAACAGATGCCAAAAGATTAATGCTCCATGCTCGACAAATTGAATTTACTGATAATAAAAAAAAGGTAAAAGTAACTTCAGAGGATGATTACGGATTAACAGATTTTAAAAAGAGTATTTAAATAGAGTTATATCTATCGAATCATCTAAACCTGATGTAAATCTAATTTCGTTAAAGGGTAGTATTTGCAAGTTATTAGTCTGGACAAGAGCTTGAGGATATTCATCTACATCGTAATATTCATAGATACCCCAAATAACCAAACCTACTATTATTAAGGTTGCTGTATTTTCTTCATCTGACTTACATCTACCTAGCATCTCAATTGGCCCATTTTCTGTGTAGACTATCTTTTTCCAACCAACACCTTCAACAAATTCTTCTTCACAGTTATCGAGATGGGAAGCGTATGTTAAGCAGGCAATAAATAATAAAAAAAATAAATTTATTTTCATAAGTTTAATTTGGTAGGGATGAACGGACTTGAACCGTTACGCTTTTCAGCATGCGAGTTTGAGTCGCACGTGTCTACCAATTCCACCACATCCCCATAATTGCTATGATACATCCTATGCAAAAAGACATCTATAAAAGTGATTATCATTACGAAATACCAGATAAATTAATTGCACGATATCCATTAAAAAAAAGAACTGATTCAAAACTTCTTTCATGTAATAAAAGTTTTAATATTCATGATTTTTCTTCACTACCATCTCTACTAAAAAAAGATGACCTGATTGTATTTAATGAGACAAAAGTTTTTAAAGCTAGACTAATTCTTCAAAAAGAAAGTGGAAGCAAGGCAGAAATATTCGTTAATAAAATAATTTCTAAATTTGAAGCAGAGTGTTTAACAAAAGGGCTAAATTTAAAAAAGAAAGTTCAGATATTAAAATCTAGTACCTTTCCAATAAAAATTACTATTTATGAGAAACAAAATAATTCCGTACTGATCAAATTTAATCAAGAAATAAAAAATCTTTGCGAAAGCATTGGCAAAGTACCTATACCTCCATATCTCGATAGAGAGGAAGAAGAAATTGATAAAAAACGCTATCAATCCGTCTTCGCTAAAGAATCAAAAAATGAATCTGCAGCAGCACCAACGGCTTCCCTACATTTTGATGATAACTTATATGAAAAGATAAAGACCGATTTTGATACGTGTGTAATTAATTTATCTGTAGGTTTAGGAACTTTCAAACCATTATCAGATGAGCCTATTAATAATTTATCTAAACTACATGAAGAAAATTTTTATATATCAAAAAATACATCTGAAATAATTAATGACCATATAAAAAATAAGAAAAGAGTTGTAGCAATTGGAACAACAACCTTAAGAGCTTTAGAATCAGCTTGGGATAGTGATAGTCAAATTATTCTGCATGGAAACCAATCAACAGACATTTTTATTAAAGAGGGATTTAAATTTAATGTTGCTAATGCGCTGATAACAAACTTTCATCTACCACAATCAAGTTTACTAATGCTAGTCAGTGCTTTTGCAGGTAAAGAATTAATTTTTTCTGCATATAAATATGCCATTGAAAAGAAATTACGCTTCTTTAGTTACGGAGATGCAATGATAATAGAAAGATGACGTTTAAGGTCCTAAATAAAGATGGATTTGCACGAAGAGGTAAATTAATTACCAAATCCTCCATTGTTCAAACTCCAGTATTCATGCCTGTTGGAACATATGGAACAGTAAAAGGCTTAACACCTCAACACTTACATGATATTGGTTTTGAAATCATACTTGGTAATGCCTTTCATTTACATTTGAGACCTGGATTAGAAACTATTGAAAAATTTCATGGTTTACATGATTTTATGGGCTGGAATAAGTCTATCCTGACAGATTCTGGAGGATTTCAGATCTGGAGTTTAAATGAATTGAGAAAAATTACTGAAAAAGGAGTTGAATTCAAATCACCACTCGATGGATCAAGGATTTTTCTGTCACCAGAAGATTCAATACAAACTCAGTTGGCATTAAATGCCGATATCATCATGGCTTTTGATGAATGTACAGATTACCCATCTTCACAAGACGAGGCTGAAATATCCATGAATTTAACTCACAGATGGGCAGAAAGATCAATTGAATACTTTCAAAAACATAAAGATGGACATTTATTATTTGGAATTGTTCAGGGAGGCATGTTCAAAGATTTAAGAACAAAATCACTTGAATTTATGCGTAACTTAAACTTCGATGGTATAGCTTTAGGTGGACTTAGCGTTGGAGAGCCTAAGAAAGAAAAAACAAAAATACTTAAACACTTAGCACCAGAATTACCTGAAAATAAGCCTCATTATGTTATGGGGGTGGGCACACCTGAAGAATTGGTTGAGGGTGTAAGGTATGGTATAGACATGTTTGATTGTGTAATGCCAACGAGAAATGCCAGAAATGGTTTTTTATATACCAGTAAAGGTATCTTGAAAATAAGAAATTCAGAGCATAAAAATTCTACCAAACCCATTGATGAAAATTGTGATAGCTACACAAATAAAAACTTTTCTAGGGCGTATTTGCATCACTTGGACAAATGTAATGAAATTCTGGCTAGCACATTAATGAGCATTCATAATCTTGCCTATTTTCATAAGTTAATGTCTGATATAAGAAAATCTTTAGAAGAAAATAAATTTGAAGAATTTCTTGATTCCTTTTACGATATGAGGAACTTAAAGAAGCCTCAACTATAGGAGAATAAATGAACGAAGCAGCAGGACCATCTTTTTTACCATTTTTAATGCTATTAGTATTTTTTTTGTTTATTTATTTTGTAACTATTAGACCGCAACAAAAAAGACAAAAAGAACATGAAGCCCTTGTTACATCATTGGAAAAAGGTGATGAGGTTATGACTTCATCTGGCTTAGTAGGAAAAATAGAAAATATTACTGACCGTTATGTGAGTGTTAAATTAAACGATCAAGTTTCAATTAACATGCAAAAAGAGTTCGTGGCATCAAAATTACCAAAAGGTACTATTAACAGCATAGAATCACAGTGAACAAATATAAAGTCTGGCAAATTGCATTAATTTACTCAGTGTTAGTCTTTGGTATTATTTTCGCACTGCCAAACTTTTTTCCGTCTAAACCTGCAATTCAAATTGCCTTTGGTGATTCTTTAAGAGCAGCTAATACAAATATTGTTAACGATCTCTCTTCGGAACTGAACGAAAAAAATGTAAATTTTACTGAAATCGATTTTGCGGATAATTCTGCAAAGATAATATTTGAGGATGTAGGAGATCAATTAGCAGCCAGAAGGGTGCTGTCATCATATTCTGATGGAGAGTTCATAATTGCTTTAAATTCAGAACCCTCAACACCTGAATGGCTCAACTCTATAGGAGGTAAACCAATCAATCTTGGTTTAGATTTAGCAGGTGGAATACATTTCTTACTGGAAGTTGATACCAATAGATACTCTGCTGAAAGGTTATCTTCTGAAGGTGCATCTATTATTGATGAGCTCTCAACGAGAAACATAAATGCTAACTATACAAGTAGCAATGAAAGCATAAATATCTCGTTTAGAAATTTTAATGATCTTTCAAGCGGAAGAGATTATCTTGATCAAAATAATTTTACTACATCAGGGACAAAATATAACATTCTACAAAATGATAATGATCTTGAGCTTCAATATACAGACAATTATTTGTCTGAAATAGTGGATTACGCAGTTGAACAAAATTTAGTTGCTCTACGAAACAGGGTCAATGAATTAGGTGTGTCAGAGCCTATCGTTCAAAGAGAAGGTAAGGGACGTATTGTGGTTGAGTTGCCAGGTGTTCAAGACTCAGCATCTGCAAAAAAAATTATAGGTAAAACAGCTAATCTTGAGTTTAGATTAGAAGCAAGACCAACAGACTCCTTTCTTAGAAAAGAAAAATTCGATTACAAAAACTCATTAGGTACAAGCGCTTTTTTGGAAAAGGTTGTAATAATAACTGGTGATAATGTCACAAACGCACAAAGTAGTTTTGATGAAAGTGGCAGACCTCAGGTTAATATAAATCTAGATATTGATGGTGGCAGATCGATGCAAAATGCGACTAAAGACAATATAGGAAGACGGCTTGGTGTTGTTTTAGTAGAAGAGAAAACAAGAACTTTCTTCGATGAGAATGATAATGTTTTGCAAGAAAGCTATACGGAAAAAAATGTTATTAGTAATGCTACGATACAGGCAGCACTGGGCACTGCATTTAGAATTACTGGTTTATCATCTAGCTATGAAGCTAGTGAGCTTGCTCTTTTGCTTAGAGCAGGAGCGCTTGCAGCACCTATGAAATTTGTTGAAGAACAAACCATTGGACCTACTCTCGGACAAGATAATATTGATAAAGGTCTAAATTCCGTGATTGTAGGTTTTATTTTAGTTTTTATCTTCATGTTAATTAGGTATAGATTATTTGGTTTTGCCGCAAATATTGCTTTGATTTCAAATTTAGTTTTAGTTACAGCAATAATGTCATTGGTGGGTGCGACTCTAACCTTACCGGGAATTGCAGGCATAGTTTTGACTGTAGGTATGGCAGTAGATGCTAATGTTCTTATTTTTGCGCGTATATCTGAAGAGTTAAAAGCAAATGTTGAAGTACAAAATGCTATAAAAAATGGCTTTAGCAAAGCTTTTAGCACAATTATAGATGCAAATATAACTACTTTATTAGTTGCCGTTATTCTATATTCCATTGGCACAGGACCAATAAAAGGATTTGCTGTAACTCTCAGCATTGGAATTATAACGTCAGTATTCACTGCAATATTTGTAACTAGATCTTTAGTGAACTTTATTTATGGATACAGACAAATCAAGGACTTAAAAGTTTGATGAACATTCCTTTCATACAATTTAACAAATTTGGGATCATGATTTCATCATGTTTGCTAATGGTGACTTTAATTTCATTATTATTTAAAGGTCTCAACTTGGGTTTAGATTTCACAGGTGGAATTTCACTGGAAGTCAAATATGAACAAAAAGCTGATTTAGAGCGAATAAGAAATAGTATCTCAAAAATTGAAAATTCAAATTTTGTTGTTCTTAATTATGGGAGTGATAATAGTGTTTTAATTAAATTTCAAAGTGATGAGGAATTAAGTATTAATGCACAAACTGTAATTGACCAGCTATCAGCAGATAATTATTTAGGAACTGTTGAAAAGTCAGAAACTATATTCCCTCAAATTGGTGAAGAACTTAGAGATCAAGGTGGTATTGCTATTCTTGTAGCTATGCTTGTAATTCTTGTATATATCATCTTTAGGTTTCAAATTAAGTTTGGGTATGGTGCAATTGCTGCTTTATTCCATGACGTTTTAATTATCCTTGGGATTTTTTCAGTCTTTAATTTGACCTTCGATTTATCAGTTCTAGCAGCCTTATTAGCAGTTGTTGGTTACTCTCTAAATGATTCGATTGTAGTATCAGATAGGATTAGAGAAAATTTTCTAGATGAAAATAAAAAAGGTAGTTCAGAGGTTCTCCTCAATGATTCACTCAATCAAGTCTTTGCAAGAACAATCATTACTTCATTCACGACGTTATTGGTTTTAATTGCACTACTAGTTGCAGGTGGCGAAGCTTTAAAGAATTTTAGCTTAGCTTTAGCAGCTGGTGTTCTAGTTGGATCTTATTCTTCAATTTTTATTGTCGTAAGAGTCCTGATCATGACAGGCCTTTCAAAAAAAGATATGGAGAAACCTAAAAATGAGCCTGAAGAATCTTATACCTTAGATTGATATCCGGCCATTACACATTTTGATAAATCTTTAAAACACTTAGGTGTAGCAACAATCATATGATCTGAATCATATGTATCAGGTTTGCCTTCAAAGTCTGCTATCAAGCATCCTGAAGACTGAGCTATAAATAGTGCAGCTAACCTGTCCCAGGGTTTTAATCCATGTCCCCAGAACCCGTCTAATTTACCTGCAGCACAGTAAGCAATATCTAGAGAAGTGCATCCAGATCTTCTCACAGTGACATCAAAGTCGTTTAATAATTTGTAAGTCTCTAGTGGTTTGTAAATATAATTTTGATCATTATTTGTGTGTCCTGTTGAGCTTAAAAGAGCGTTTGATAATTGTGTTTTATTGCTTGCCCGTATTCTTTTATTATTAAGCAATGCACCTGTGCCTTCACCTGCACAAAAGACATGATCACGTACTGGATCAATAATCACAGCACAAATTACTTTACCTTCTTTTAAGCATGCTAATGAAAGGGCATAGTGAGGGTATTGATAAATATAATTTCTTGTCCCATCAATTGGATCAAGAATCCAAGTACATTCTTTATCATCTATTTCGTTTGCACCAGTTTCTTCACCAAGGTAGCCAAAGTCTGGATAATATTGTTTTAAATTCTCGAAGACTTTTTCTTCAACGTATTGATCGAGATTGGTAGTAAAATCATTTCGACCCTTCTTTATCACTTTTAGATTATCAATTCTCTTACTAAATTGTATTATTTCATTTGC
>CENJ01049886.1_pt1 | contig 22390 bp, 19 predicted proteins | sample 356161 | NCBI WGS metagenome assembly CENJ01 (sample SAMEA2619531, study PRJEB7988) | marine metagenome | biome: marine biome (ENVO:00000447); feature: surface water layer (ENVO:00002042); material: "saline water (ENVO:00002010), including plankton (ENVO:xxxxxxxx)" | depth 5 m
TTTGGTTAATTTATAAAAAGAAGATTGTTATAAACATATTATTAGCACTAAAAATTATATTAAATTACTGAAAACCATAAATTTACAATAAGAACTTACAATTGTTAATAGCATTTGAGTGTTAAAAAATTAGATGAATTTTAAGGAAAAAAATTGTTGAGAAACGAAAAAACAAGACTTACAACCGGAAGAATAAAAATTATAACATAAATAGTATAATTCCCTTTTTTGTTTAACCGTAAAATATTTTAATTTCACCAAAAACGATTAATAAATCTTATTAACAAATAATTAATACAGGCGCTAACAGAAAGCTATAAAGTTGTTAATTTTATAAATAAAAATGAGAATATCTATAGGAAACGATCACGCCGGGGTTGAGCTAAAGGAAACCATAAAGACCCATTTAGAAAAAAACGGGCATACAGTATTTAATCACGGAACGGACGGACGAGATAGTGTAGACTACCCAGACTTCATCCACCCTGTAGCCGAAGAAGTAGCGCAGCATCAATCAAACCTTGGAATAATTATTTGCGGAAGTGGGAATGGCGCAGCAATGACAGCCAACAAACATCAAAATATTAGAACCGCACTCTGCTGGACGGAAGAAATATCAAAACTCTCAAGGCTACATAACGATGCAAACATCATCAGTATACCGGCTCGATTTGTAAGTACGGCAGAAGCAATTCAGATGGTAGATGTTTTCCTCTCAACTCCTTTTGAGGGAGGAAGGCATCAAAACAGGGTCAACAAAATACCCTGTGTATAAACCACATTTTTTAACTTAAAGAGTTTTAAGTATTTTGTCCTAAGGAATCCAAAAGCTTAGCTACTGTTTTTGAAAGCTCCTCGGAGGAGTGGTCTAACTTTCCTTTATACAAAAACATATAATATCCGCAGGGAAGCTTTTCTTCGATCAGCTTTTTATAAAGCTGAACACTTGCGCGAATTTGTCTTTTTACTCTGTTGCGCTCAACGGCTAAAAATACGTCTCTTTTTGAAACTGCAACACCAATGAAGATCGCCTCTTTCACCTCAATGTCTTTTAAATAGCGTAACACCAAAAGATCAGAGCGAAGCTGCTTTCCTTTTTTAAAAACATCATCAATATGAATCTTGTTTTTAAGTTTTTTTATTTTCCGAACAGACGTCAATCTTTATTTTTAAAGTAATTATTTTCTCTATCAATATCAGCCATATAGTAGCTTGGATCGATTACAACCTCAGAAATATCCTCCACGGGACGATCAATAATAAACTCGAACTCTGGATATGCCCACGCCCAATCTTTTAGCTTTATCCATTCAATTTCGTAAGGATTATCTTTCTCCCCTCTCATTAGCGGAATAGGGATATAATACATTGAAGAGCTGCCGTCTTTAAAGTTTACCAAGACATCTAACGGCATTGGCATAGAGCCAATTCTTTCAAGAGTAACAACAGCATCTTTTCTTTTTTCCTTTATGGATTTAATTGCGTAATCAATCGTATTGGTTGTTTGCGTCCAGTCAGTGAGATACCACCTTAGTTGAATACCTGAAATTCGCTCGGCAACCCTTCTAAAGTCATTAGGAACAGGGTGTTTAAATTTAAATTCTTCATAGTAAGATTTAAGTGTTTGCGCGAGCTTATCCGCACCAATGACATACCCTAGTTGAGCAAGAAAAACGGCTCCTTTACTATACGCAGAAATTTCATAGGCCAAGTTGTAATCATAACGATTGGCATTAGTTTGTTGTGGCTGCTCCTTACCCGATTGCGCAAGGTAGATATAGTTTCCGTATGATGACATAAGAGGAAACTCGTTGTTCTGATCTAAAATTTTATCTTCGGCCAGGGTTGAAATATAGGTAGTAAAACCTTCATCCATCCACTCATATTTCATTTCGTTTGTTGCCAAGACATGCTGAAACCAGGAGTGAGCCAGCTCATGCGCCGTTACCCCGACTAGGCTCCCAAAGCTTCTTTCTCCAGTAATTAGGGTTATCATGGCATACTCCATTCCGCCGTCTCCCCCTTGGGCAACAGTGTATTGCTTGTAAGGATATTCTCCTATAGTTTGATTATAAAACTGCATCAATGCCGCAGTTTTAGGCTGAAGCCGCTTCCAGCGATCGTTAAATTCAGGGTTGTTCTTATAGAAAAAATGAAGCTTAACACCGTTTGGTCCAGCGTAAGTATCATGAATATATTCAGGGTCTGCTGACCAAGTAAAATCATGAACCCTTGGTGCTATAAAATGCCATGTTAATTTTTTCTTTTTTGACTTGCCTTCATTTTCACTATAGCCGTGACCAACCTCGTCGGGGTTTTGTAAATAGCCACTTGCGGCGACAGTATATTCTTTATCTATGGTCAGCTTTACATCGAAATCACCCCAGACTCCGTGAAATTCTCTCCCCAAATACGGCTCAGCATTCCAACCTTCATAGTCGTATTCAGCCATTTTAGGATACCATTGTGCCATTGAAAACTTAACCCCCTCAGATGAGTTTTTTCCAGCTCTTCTGACAAGATCGGGGACCTTGCCTTCGAAGTTTAATGTGAGTAAAGTACTATCTCCGGGATAAAGTGGTGAAGCCAGTTGGACTTCCAGAATGGTTTCCGAAAGTGAAGATTTTATTTTTTTTCCATCTTGTTTCAGATCAGACACTTTTAAATAACCCATTTGATGTGGCTTCAATGAGTCTAAGTCAATGTCGAAACGGTTATTTTTGTCTTTGGCGTTTTTGACCCTTACGGCCATTTCGCTACCTGGCTGAAATGCGTTAAAATAAAGGTGATAAAAAACCTTATTCAGCACATCTGGCGAGTTATTGGTGTAGGTTAATTGCTGTTTTCCGACGTAAGTAAAGTTTTTTACGTCCACCTTTACGCTCATTTTATAATCAACGGCTTGTTGCCAGTAATTTTGTGAAAAAATAAGGGTAGAAAAGCACAGAAAAAAACTTAGGTAAAGTTTACGGATCATAAAGTTTCGTTTTATTTGAAGCATAGATTAGAGCATTATATAAATTAATCAATTTTCCAGACTTAGAAAGTTTTTTAGGACTCGAAAGCTCATCTGATCCAGGTAGATTGACCCTGTCAAAAAGGGGTAAACCAGATTGCATCAAAATTAGTTTAACATCAATGGCAGAAAGTTTGGGAAAAAATGACCTTATGACTGCAGCAGCAGCGGAGGCATTCGGCGCAGCCATTGAAGTTCCACTATGGTAATCGAACTTTTCCCCTGGAGTTGAAGACCAGATTTTATCACCTGGAGCAAAGAGATCCACACTGACCTTTCCGTAATTAGAAAACACAGCGACCTGCTCTTCATCATAAGAAAATGAGCTTGCTCCAACAGTAAGAAAGTTTGAAACAATTTCCTCCCCATCTTTTTCATCAGTAATAAATGTTTTTTTATTTCCGGGATCTATATCAGCACTGCTATTTCCAGCTGCATTGACAATTAGAACGTCATTTTTTTCAGCATGCCGAAGGGCATCCCAAACCCATTCCACGTGAGGGGAATAAGCTTTTCCAAAACTAGTATTAATCACTTTTGCACCATTATCGACAGCATATCTTATTGCCAGAGCTACGTCTTTATCATACTCGTCTCCATCGGGAACAGCCCTTAGCACCATTATTTTGACATTATTAAGAACCCCCTTTGATCCAGAGGCGTCACTGCGGTTTGAAGCGATAATACCTGTTACGTGGGTTCCATGATCAGCACCTTCCAAGACAGGCCCAATGACATTGGGATCGCCGTAGCCACGATCGTTTATATTGTCTGGATCATCTCCTACAATCGCTCTTGGGTTAAAGTCAAGGTTGTAATGTTTTTCGATTGAAGTCAAAGCATTTTTCCTGTAGGACTCCATTTTTTCAATCCCCAATCCTCTCTCCTTGAACGAGCGCTGAAAAATAAGTGCATCGATTAGTTTAAAACTTTTAGGAGAAAAATTTTCAACCTCTTCTAATGTGTACTCTTCTTTCCCAAGCGTAGCTTTGATTAGACTATCAGAGCTAAAGGCTTTATCTATAAATTCGTCAATTCTTGATAGTTCATTGCGCTTCCCATCAATAGTTTTTTGTCGATCCTCTTCAAACTTTTCGTATTCCTCAGATCCAGGAGCTTCCTTTTTTTGAAGCCTAACAGATTCCATATTTTCCTGCTCACAATCACCCAAGAAGTTCCAGCCATTGATATCATCAACATAGCCATTATTGTCATCGTCCAAACCGTTGTTTGGTATTTCGTCTTGATTCACCCATATGATTCCCTCTAACTCAGGGTGGTTTATATCAACGCCTGAATCAACCACAGCAACGACAACTGTTTCTCCTAGTTTATCTTTTATAAGCTCTTGGTAGGCTCGTTCTACACTCATCCCCGGAATACTATCTATTGCTAAATCCATTAGGTGCCACTGTTTTTTTTCTGTTTCACTCAACGGAGCTTTTTTGTTCTCAAATAAAAGGGGAACATCAAGTGGCTCAGCGACAAACTTAATTGTGCTGCAAGAAAATAAAAGTGTGATAAGTGTTAGTAAGCAGTATTTCTTCATTCAAAAAATGTTTTTAAAGTATAATTTTCACTCATTCTCACCCCTTTATCTGTTTCTTTTAAAGATACCAGTTGGTGATAGGGGTCATGCTCCAAAAAGAGTAAAAAATCGTTTTCACATGCCATGTTCAGAAAACGGCTCTTTTCTTCCATTGTCAGTAAAGGGCGTGTATCGTAACCCATTACGTAAGGCAAGGGCAGGTGACCTACAGTAGGGATTAGATCAGCCGCAAAAACAATTGTTTTACCATGATACTTTAGAATAGGCAACATCTGTTTTTCGGTGTGGCCATTGACTAAAATCACATCAAACCCTAAAGGAGTATTTTCCAAAATAAAATCATCGCCTTCTAAAAGGAAAAGTTGACCACTTTCCTCAATAGGAAGTATATTTTCAGAAAAAAAAGAAGCTTTTTCTCTTGGGTTAGGATTAGTGGCCCAACCCCAGTGTTTTTTATGAGACCAGAAAGCAGCATTTTTAAAAGCGGGAGTGAGGAGTCCGTTTTCATTTCTTTTTATAGCACCACCACAGTGGTCGAAGTGAAGGTGCGTAAGAAATACATCGGTGATATCGTCAGGATGAAAGCCTTTTTCTTTTAATGATTTTTCTAGGCTAAAAGCACCCCAGAGATCGTAATAGCCAAAAAACTTTTTGCTCTGTTTATCTCCCATTCCTGTATCGATTAAAATTAAGCGATTACCATCTTCAATCAGAAGAGAACGACTGGCTACTTTAACAAGGTTTCTAGCATCGGCGGGATTGGTTCTCTCCCAAATGGTTTTTGGAACTACACCAAACATAGCCCCACCATCCAATTTAAAGTTTCCGCATTCTATAGGGTGTAAAATCATTTTATAGCTTAATTCTAGTCAAATACATGTGTGAGGTCATATAAAGATATTCGAATTTTGAATCAAAGGCACAATTGGCAGAGCTTTTCTCAGTCCTAATCGTGCCTAGATGGGTGCCATCGGGTTTTATAACCAACACACCTCCTGGTCCAGTGGAAAAAATAGTTCCTGAGGGATGGATTTTTAAACCATCAAAACTTCCGCCATCATTTTTTGCCAATTCACTCCCATCAAAGAAAACACGTCCGTTTGTTACCCCACTAGAAGTAATATCGTATGCCATGATCTTTGGATCTTTTCTATCCGAAACATTAACGTAAAGTGTTTTTTGATCATTAGAAACTGCAACACCATTAGGCACCGTTATGTCGTCAATAATCAAAGAGAGTTCACCAGAATACGAAAGCTTATAAACGCCATTGAAGGGCAGCTCTTTGAGCTCATCATCATTGAATCCTTTTAAACCATAAGGAGGATCTGTAAAATATAAATCTCCATTTTTTGCGTAAACCAAGTCGTTCGGGCTATTAAAATATTTTCCCTCGTATTTACCCACTACAGTAGTTAAAGTTGGTTTGTTCCAATCATTGCTCTTTGCAATCCTTCGGTCACCATGCATACAAATAATTAACTGATTATTTTGATCTAGTGTTAGCCCATTGGCCCCTCCTTTTTTACTGGCGGGGGCGATTCCAGTGTAGCCGCTAGGCTCTAAAAAAACACTGAGTCCATTTTTTTCATCCCAACGATAAATTTTATTCATGGGAACATCGGAAAACAATAGCGCATTGAGCTCATTAACCCACAAGGGACCCTCAGACCAACCGAAACCTTCGGCAAGTATCTCTATTACTGCATCTTTGGGCACGTATAAATCCATTTCCGGACCTAGCCGTTCTACAGAACCAATTGTTTTTTGTTGTTGCGCTGAAAGGCTCGCAACCGCGCAAACCAAAGCAAAATTAAGAAGTGTCTTTTTCATTGTGTTAAAATTGAAGTGATACAAATTTATATGATGGGCTTGAATAAAAGGTATTGTTTACCCTTTTTTGGCCTCAAGCAGCTTGAGAAACTGCTCAGAAAACGCCAACATCTGTTTTATTTCTTGAATACTAGCAAGCCTTTCTTTACCGCGGATTAGTATGCTATCTCCTTTAGACTCAATATAATACAAGGGATGGCTTTCAAAAAAGAAAATTAAATCTTTTGTGAAGAAGGCACGAATTGCTTTTTTATCTTCTCCACTTAAGAAAAATCTTTTTGAAAAATCATTATGTTTTTTAAAATCAATGTCTTGAAGCCCAGACAGGGAGTAGAGAGAGGACATTAAATTCTCTTTGTCAAGAACGAAAACAGGCATCTTTAGGGGCGCTTTAATTTGTAAAAAGGTAGATTTTAAATCCTCTTTAACAATAAAGGCACCTTCGCCATAGGACAAGTCAAACAGCAGCGAATCCTTGTTTTTACTAACAAGAGAATTGTAACTGAAGTTAACCCATTTTCTTTTAAAGTAGAGGAACTCCTCTAAATCCCCATAGTTCGAAATAGGATCTGGCAAGTAGTTCCAGTTTAAGACATCGGAGAGTTCTTGAAGTAGTTTTTGTCTTTTGGTAAGCGTAATGCCAGAACTTATAAAGGACTTTTCGGGTAAGTTTTTTCTAATTGCAAACGGATGTTCAGTGCCCGCCTCATGAACATCTAGTCCGATAATTTCAAAAACACCCCCCTTTCTGGAAAAACCTCTACTGTAATCATTAATCCCTTCCATTACGGTATGATCGACAAATTCACACATGGAAAAATCTACAATCGCATGCTCATTAGGAGGAATTTCGTCCAGCTTGGCCTTGAGCTTAAAGAAATTGATGAAGCTACAGAAGTTCTTGACGCTTACATAATAGTTACCAGACTCTTCTTCCAAGTACATAAGAACGTTCGGCTTAAGCCAGTTTTGGGAGAAAAGCACGCTGCTTTTATTAAGGAATATGTGTACTAATAGTGTGGCTAAAATACCGAGAAGTATCCCCGTTGTAAGACTTGTCATTAAAGTGGCAATTAGGGTAATCAAGAAGATGATAGCCTGTTCTTTTCCCACTCTATAAATCTTTAACAAATTCTCTGGCGCTGCTAATTTGTAGCCAGTATAGACTAGAATAGCAGCCAGTGCGGGTAGTGGAATTCGCTGAATTTGCTCAGCAAAAAGGAGAATAAAAATGACCAAAAACGCAGCATGGAAAAAATTAGCTGAACGATTGTTTCCTCCATTGTTTACGTTTACAGAGCTCCTAGCAATTACAGTCACAACATTTAAACCGCCTAGAAAACCACTTATCCCTGTCGCGATTCCCAGCGCCCGGAGATCTTTATTGATATTAGAACGTCTTTTAAGGGGATCTAATTTGTCAACAGCCTTTATACTCAATAGTGACTCAATGACGGCGACCAACGTTATGGAAAGCGTGTGGCTTATAAAATCTGCGTTAAGGGTTTTTCCAAAATTTGGTCTGGGCAGTGAACCGAGGAGGTTTTCGGGTAAGGTAATCATTAACGCGGGATCAAGGATTTGGGGAGTGTTTTTAATCAGGTCGTAATAATAAATCACTGCGATAGAACCAATAACGACCCACATAGGTGCGGGGATGAGATGAAAAATAGGGTTTCGGATTCGAGAATATAGAAACAGAAAAATTAGACTCAAAACCCCAATTCCACTTGCCAATAAAAATTCGAAGGAAGGGTTGATGAATAGATTTTTAATCGACTCTGGAATAAGCGCCAACTGGGTAATGGTATTTCCTTTGATTTGAGTAAAGCCCAGCATAACGTGAAATTGTTTGGCTAAAATTCCGATGCCGATGGCGGCTAACATTCCCTGAAGCGCTGTAGAAGGAAAAAACTCACTGAGCCTACCTAACCGAAAAAGACCAAATAGAAACAGTAAAACTCCTGATATGATAATGGCCGCCAAAGTATAAAGATAACCCTGATACAAATCGCCCTCTCCTAGACCTACAATTGCTGAGAGAATCACAATTACAAGTCCGTTACCCGGCCCAGTGATTGTGAGGTGAGACCCACCGATGATTGAAACGACCATCCCACCAACAATTGCAGCGATAATTCCGGCAATTGGCGGAGCCTCAGACGCCAAAGCCAGCCCTAAGCCCAAAGGAAGCGCGATAAGTGAAACGACAAAGCCAGAAAAAATATTCTTTGGCAAGTCTCCCATGAATTGTTTTATCGACTGAGGTTTACTCATGGCTTTTTGCATTTACGATTAATACGTCGGTTGGTAGCTCTGCCAGAATATGTTCTATATCATGGGTAAAAAGCCGATCAAAAAAGCCCAAGTTTTCTTCCGCATTCATGATCAAAAGATCAGCTCGCACCACCCTGGCATAATGTCCGATTGAGTATCCTCTTCTTCCAAAGATACTTTGCGTAGTCCAGTTGACTCCTTCTGTTAATTTTGAAGGTAGCTTTTTAACCACATCTTTGACACGGATTTGTTCTTGTCTTCTGAGTTTTTCTTTTTTCAGCGTAGCACGACGGAGGCTTCGGTCATCATCAACGCTAACAGCGACTTTAGACCTGCTAATTTCCTCAACTAGCGATATTTTTTTGGCACCAAGAGCATTAGCTACATTAAACGCTACCTCTATAGTTGCCTTGGTTTGAGGACTTTCAAATCCATTGACTACGATATGCTGACAGGGGTGTCTTTCGACAGACGGATTAATCAATAACAATACTGAACACTTAGCCTTTCGAGTGATTTTTCGAGCGATAGAACCCATGTAAAATTTCAAGACATTTTCTCTTTTCAAGGCACCCAAGAGGATTAGATCTACGTTTAATTCTTCACTTGCTTTAAGTAGTGTCGTTACAGGATCCCCCCTTTCCCAATGAATAGTGACTTTCTTTGGCTGAACGGGGCTAGAGTTGACTAAATCCATGAACCGAGAAACTTTCTCGGTCGTTTTTTCTCCAACGTGAAAAAATACCAGCTCCCCTCCAAAGAAAGAGGTCATGCGGAGTGCTTCGTAAACATTGGCTTTCAGATTGGGAGAGAAAGCGAAACCGACCAGTATTTTTTTAAACTTTTTCAAAGCAATAAATTTAGTCTTTGCTTAATATACTTATACCATTAATTTAAAACAAATTTTTTAAACTGAATAGGAGTAATCGCTATGCTATGATCTAATAAAAAAGAGAATTTGACCTATCTGAATGCAGCCCAGCCTGTTTTTACTTTTTGCCTGCTTTCTAATAATTCTGGCAATTCTTTCCAAGGATAAAGATTACTTTGAATTTCTATTAGCTGATTATCGATCAAGGCTTTTAATGTATCTTTTTCAGGATGATTTTTGAAGATATCCTTTTGTTGTGAAAAATCGTCTTTTAGATTATAAAGTTCATAATCTTTTAAAGTCATTGATGAAATATATTCAGCGTCCTTAAGGGCGTATTGATGGGTTCTATGCACGGTATCATTATCCAGCCCAAAAACCATATGATTTCCAACTCTTAGAGCAATTTCTGGAACGGTGCGGTAAAAAAACCAATAAAGCGGTTTCGAGCGTTCGAACGGCTCGCCTCTTAACAAAGGTAAAATACTGGTTCCATCCAAATTCTTTGGCGGATCTATTTGTAATAGATCGCAAACAGTAGGCACAATATCAACTAAGCCAGCACTGGTTTCAATCACTTTTTTCTCAGTAGTAATTTCAGGCCACCGAATAATTCCTGGAACGTGAATTCCACCTTCATAAAGACTGCTTTTGCCTGCTCTTAATCCGCCATTTGACGCAACGCGATAGGATCCATTATCTGAGCTAAACATTATAATTGTGTTGTCTATTAAGTCGTTTTGTTCCAAATAGTTTAAAATCCTACCGATCGCCATATCTAAATGGTCAATATTGGCGAGGTATTTAGCATCCTTTTCGGGTTGATCCTGATATTTATCTACGAGTTCTTGAGGAGAGGCGACAACTGCATGGGGCTCATGAAAAGCGAAGTACATAAAGAAAGGCGCCTTTTCATTTCTTTGATTAAGCCAGTCGATACCTTCGTTTGCAACAATTTGGCAAGCGTAGCCATCAATTACTCCTAACGCATTACCATTACGGACAAAGTTTTTGGGATTATGGTGAGAAGGAACAGCATTAGATTCGGTCCCGAAAGAGTAATCGAAGCCTTGTTGACTTGGTTGCGGATGATTTAACCGTGGGTCTCTAGCCAAGGCACCTAGATGCCATTTACCAAAATGAGCTGTTTGATACCCTTTTGTTTTCAATAACTCTGCTAAGGTAATTTCTTGATCAGGCAGGTGCATTGGGTGATGACTGGGACGGTAGCTATAGATACCAACTTTTTCGGGTGTTTTTCCAGTTAATAACCCAGCTCTTGACGGGGAGCAATTAGGCCCTGCCGAATAAAAGCTATTAAAGAATAATCCTTCCTCTGCCAAGCGATTAAGGTTGGGGGTCTCTGTGGCTCCTCCGATGAAATTAACATCTCCAAAGCCCAGGTCGTCAGCTAGGAGAAATACAATGTTTGGTTTTATTTTTTCAGCCGGAGCTTGATTGCAGTTGATGAAAGCTAGTAATGGAATACAAATAAATATGTGCGAAAATCGAAACATGATAATTGGTTTTGCACTAAAATATTTTATTTGCCAATCTTTGCAAAGTAATTTAAGGCTAAAGTTTATTCATTTAGCTTTAGAACAGCCATAAAAGCTTGTTGAGGAATCTCTACACTTCCCACCTGACGCATTTTCTTTTTTCCTTTTTTCTGTTTCTCCAACAGCTTTCGTTTACGGGTAATATCACCACCATAGCATTTTGCGGTAACGTCTTTTCGTAGAGCCTTAATGGTTTCACGAGAAATAATTTTCGCTCCAATTGCTGCCTGAATGGGTATGTCAAATTGTTGTCTGGGGATTAGTTCTCTCAATTTTTCGCACATTTTTTTGCCGATTGTATAGGCGTTATCGGCATGAATAAGCGCAGAGAGTGCATCTACAGGATTGGCATTGAGTAGAATATCAACTTTCACTAGTTTAGATGCACGCATTCCAATTGGCGCGTAATCAAAAGATGCGTAGCCTTTTGAAACAGTTTTAAGGCGATCGTAAAAATCAAACACAATTTCCGCAAGGGGCATATCAAAGTTGAGCTCAACCCTTTCGGTGGTTAGATAAGTTTGATTAGTGATCACCCCTCGTTTTTCAATGCAAAGAGACATTACGTTCCCCACAAAATCGGACTTGGTGATAATCGATGCTTTAATATATGGTTCCTCAACACGATCTAAAAACGAGGGGTCTGGCAAATCGGTTGGATTGTTGACCAAGATTATTTCGTCAGGATTTTTTTTAGTGTAAGCATGATAGGACACATTAGGCACTGTAGTAATAACAGTCATGTTGAATTCACGCTCCAGTCTTTCCTGAATAATCTCCAAATGAAGCATACCTAGAAATCCACAACGAAAACCAAAACCAAGTGCAGCAGAGCTTTCTGGAACAAAAACTAGAGAGGCATCGTTGAGCTGGAGTTTTTCCATGCTTGCCCTAAGTTCTTCGTAATCCTCATTATCTACGGGATAAATCCCTGCAAAGACCATTGGCTTAACTTCCTCAAAACCAGCAATGGCATCTTGGGTGGGGTTATCTGTCCCCGTAAGGGTATCCCCTACTTTTACTTCTTTGGCCTCTTTGATCCCTGTAATGAGATATCCAACATCTCCAGCAGAGATGGTTTTTTTAGGGGCTTGTTTCAGCTTCAGCGTTCCTATTTCATCTGCGAAATAGGTTTTTCCTGTAGCCATAAACTTTATTTTTTGCCCTTTGTTGATCTGTCCGTTAATAATCCTAAAATAGGTTTCTACACCGCGAAAAGGGTTGTAAATAGAATCAAAAATTAGCGCTTGCAGCGGAGCGTCTTTTTCTCCTTTCGGAGGAGGAATTCGGGCAATAATCGCCGCTAAAATATTATCTATTCCCAAACCAGTTTTTGCTGAAGCAGGGATGACTTCTCCCGGATCACATCCCAATAGGTCTACGATATCATCTGTTACTTCATCTGGGTTAGCAGAGGGTAAATCTACTTTGTTAAGTATTGGGATTATTTCTAAATCGTTCTCCAACGCCAAATAGAGATTGGAGATGGTTTGCGCTTGAATACTTTGAGCAGCGTCCACAACGAGTAATGCACCCTCACATGCTGCAATCGAACGGGATACTTCGTAGGAAAAGTCAACGTGACCAGGGGTGTCAATTAAATTAAAAACATATTCCTCACCTTGAAATTCGTATTCCATTTGGATTGCATGCGACTTGATCGTAATTCCGCGTTCCCTTTCTAGGTCCATATCGTCAAGTAGCTGGTCTTGTTTTTCGCGCGAAGTCACGGCACCAGTATAGTCAAGTAGTCGATCGGCTAGGGTGCTTTTGCCATGATCTATATGGGCAATGATGCAAAAATTTCTAATGTGTTTCATTCGGTCATTTTCCTCTACACGACAAAGATACTTATTTTGAAAGCTTGCTTTTCCCCTTTTAGTGAATTTTTGATTTTGAATAAACAAGGATTTAAGTTACATTTAGATTCCCAACCTAAATCTTTTTACTACACATGAAACTATCCATAGCACTTCAGGTGTCCTATTCTAGACTTGAGTTAATTTTGAGAACCCTTTTTGGGGCTTTGTACATTGCCCTTCCACACGCTTTTATCCTTTTCTTTCTATCTATTTGGGGGGGCGTTTTGTCTTTTATGCATTTTGGATGATTTTATTTTCTGGACGTTATCCTGAGCACATTTTTGAATATCAGGTTCAATTGATTAGATGGAGAATAAGAGTTTATGCCAGAATTTACAATTTAGCGGATGATTATCCCGCTTTTGGTTTGTCAGCAATAGACGAACGGGTAACTTTTGAGGTACCTTATCCTGAAAAAGTCAGTAGGCTACTGCTATTAATTAGAATCTTTTTTGGAGTAATATATGTTATTCTTCCTCATGCCTTCATTCTTTTTTTCAGAGTCATCTGGGGAAGTGTTTTATCTATTTTGGCTTGGTTCTCTGTATTATTTACTAAAAAGTTTCCAGAAAGCTGGCATGAATTTTTAGTGGGGACATTGCGTTGGGAAACCAGAGTAGGTCTTTATATGTCGTTTATGACTGACACCTACCCACCTTTCTCAGCTAAATAATTAAGGCGGTACAAATTTTTGTTCTTTTTCAATAGAGATTAGAAGTAGGTAAGACAGCGCTTATAGGGATGTTTTTTTCATTAAATTCACTAAAATTTTTTGAAATGAAACTACTCTCAAAAATTCTTCAACTGCTGCTGGGCGTTACTTTTTTATTTTCGGCATATACCAAGGCGGTTGGCCCAGGCTTTTTTGAAATAACCTTGATGGATCAGGGGATAGCTCCTGATAGGGATATTGCTGGTTATATGGCACGATTTTTTATCGGTTTGGAATTTGCGTTGGGGGTATTGATGCTTTTCCCATATTATGTCAAACAATTGATGGGTTTTACTTTTTTACTTTTAGGAGGCTTTACGGTACACCTGATTTATTTATGGTCTATTGGCGATACGGAAAACTGCGGTTGTTTTGGGGAAATGATTTCAATGACACCAGAACAGTCTATCATCAAAAACTTGATCATGCTGGCAGTGGCATTTGCTGTATTTAAAACCGCTGAACTAAAAAAAATCAAAAAAATCATTCCTATTGGTTTTTCAGCTACTATAATTATGAGCATGTGGGCCTTTTTACCCATGCCGAATCACGAGGACTTTCCTTTTGAAAACTTTACTCATTTTGAACCCAAAGGAAGGGTAGATCTTTCGGCAGGAGAAAACCTCGTTGCTGTTTTTAATCTCGATTGTGAGCACTGTCAAGAGGCAGCCACTGAGTTAGGAGAACTAGAACGTAAACACGATAATTTTCCTGAGCTGTATGTGCTTTTTTTTCAAGAGGGCGCTACTACAGTTGAGGGCTTTGAATCGATTACGCAGTCATCTTTTCCTTATGATTTTATTGATGTGAATACGTTTTTTGATTTGATTGGCGACTCTCCACCAAGAATTTACTATTTGAAGGATGGGACAGTTGCTGAGATTTGGGATACTGATTTCTCCACGAACATAGTAAACACCTTCGGTTTATAATACTTACTTAAAATAGTGACGGTTTTTGCTATTTTTGTAAAAAAATAAAAAGTGGTCAAAATCGGCGACATAAAAGTAGGAGATTTCCCATTGCTATTGGCTCCAATGGAAGACGTTAGCGATCCTCCCTTCCGCGCCCTATGTAAGGAAAACGGTGCTGATGTGGTCTACACCGAGTTTATTTCTAGTGAGGGGCTAATTAGAGATGCCGCTAAAAGTGTTCAGAAGCTGGATATTTACGAAAAAGAACGCCCAGTAGGGATTCAAATTTTTGGTGCGAATTTAGACTCCATGTTGCGATCCGTTGAAATTGTGGAAGCTTCTAAGCCTGATATCATAGACATTAACTTTGGGTGTCCTGTGAAAAAAGTGGTGAGTAAAGGAGCTGGCGCAGGTATTTTGAGGGATATTCCACTTATGGTTAAGCTCACCGCTGAGATGGCCAAACATACAAATCTTCCATTGACGATCAAAACTCGATTGGGCTGGGACCATGATTCTATAAAGATTGTCGAGGTCGCGGAACGCCTTCAAGATGCTGGTGCTAAAGCGATTTCTATTCATGGTCGTACCAGAGCTCAGATGTATAAAGGAGATGCCGACTGGAAACCTATTGCGGCGGTCAAAAACAACCCTAGAATGCATATCCCTGTTTTTGGGAACGGAGATGTGGATTCACCAGAAAGCGCTCAAGAGATGCGCGACCGTTACGGTTTAGATGGCGCGATGATTGGTAGAGCAAGCATAGGCAACCCTTGGTTTTTTAATCAAGTGAAGCACTACTTTAAAACGGGGACTCATATGGATCAACCTTCTTTGAGCGACAGAGTTGCGGTGGCCAAACGTCATTTGGAGATGTCGATTGCCTGGAAAGGCGAAGTGTTGGGGGTTTTAGAAACCCGACGCCATTACACGAATTATTTTAAGGGAATTCAAAATTTTAAACCCTACCGAACAGCGATGGTTACGGCAAATGATCCTCAAGAAGTGTTTGATGCTTTCGACCGCGTTTTGAATGAGGTGGTTGAACCGATTTGGGTGTAAACAGCTTATTTTTTAACGCCTCTGCTAGCCCAGCCAGAAGCGATAGCACCCAAAATTGCGAGGGTGAAAAAAACAAGTAAAAAGTTTTCAAACTCCCATCTTACTGGGTAAGGCAAGGAGGTTCCGGGCACATAGAGAAAGGGGTAATTTTGCTGAATAATAATGGCTACTGAAGCGATAATAATTCCTAAGCCACCGCCAAAAAAACTAATTAACATTCCTAAAAGAAAAAATATTTTTCTCAAACTACTTGAGGGTGTTCCCATTGCGGTTAAAATTTTCATTTGAGGTTTTTTATCCAAAATCATCATCACCAATGCGCCTACAACATTAAAAAGTGCGATAATTAATACCAAAGTAAAAATTAAGTAAACCGCAATATTTTCAGTGTTTAACATTTTGTACAATGCGGTATTGAGTTGTATTCTGTCTTTAATGACGATATTTTCACCAAAAATTTTATACGCCTTTTGGATCAGGTTTTTGGACGAGACGTTTTGTTTTGTTTTGATCTCAATTGCAGAGTAGGTATCCAGCGGATATTGAAATAGTGATCGGGCAAAACTCATATTACTAAAAACATACTTTTTATCGATGTCTTCACTGATCTGGTACAAACCTACTGTAACGGCTTTTTGGGCGTAGAAAGGGTTTTGTCTGAAGTTTTTTTGAGACGTCTTTTTGGGAATACTGATATTAAGAAAGCTACTGTAGTCATAGACACCTAGACCCATTGCGGATGCGATACCATAACCTGTTACAATGCCACTTGAGTCAGGGATTAGCCACTCACCCACAACAACAAGAGAATCAGCGGGAACAACTGACAGGTAATCTGGAAGAACTCCTTTGAGGTATGCCACTTGACTTTTGTCATCAAATGAAAGAAATACTTTTTCCTCTAGTATTGGACTTACTGCTTCGACGCCTTCAATTTCTTTTAACAAATTCAGAGACAGGCTATCTGTAAATATTGCTTTACCCTGCGCGGGAAGAATTCTATAATCTGGATCAAAAACATTTGAAAAAGACAACCCGAATGCTTTCAAGCCTGAGAATGCACTTAGTACAATCATTAATGATGCGGTTGCAACTACAATGACAACCAGTGCAATACTATTGATTCGGTTGATTACTGTTTGGCTGCTTTTAGAAAAAAAATAACGCCAAGCAATTCTTAAAACAACAGACATTTGATTATTTTTTTTGTCTTTTCGAGAGTAGCTTTGCGTCCTTCAGAGGATTTTCGGGTTTATTAATAGCATTTTTAATTCCCTCAACGTAGTCCAAAGAATCATCTAAATAAAATGTAAGCTCTGGCATTTTTCTGAGTTGATTTCTCATACGAGTAGCCATATCGTGTTTGATTTGAAAGGCATTTTCCTGAATTCCTTTGAGGTGCATTTCTCCTTTGTCTTTAGGAAAAATACTTAAATAAACTTTCGCCAATGAAAGATCAACAGTAACATTGACTTTAGTTATTGAGAGGACTAGATTACTCACCCCTTGTTTTCGGACGGCTCCTTGTAGCATGGCTGCCAACTCTTGTTGAATAGCAGTAGCAATTTTTTTTTGTCGAGGTGTTTCTTCTAATCTCATTAAAGCAAAAGTAGGCATTCCACGGGATAATTTTTAATTTTAAAAAATGAGAAAAAAACTCAACTTAAAACTTTTAGCTACTTTATTGCTTCTCTGCATAACTCATTGGTCTTTTGGACAAAAAGACCTAGACTTGATGCGTCAATTGATTTTTGAAAAGACAAATGAATTAAGAGCTTCAGCGGGGCTTAAGGCGTTAAAACCATTAGACTCATTAATGGAATTGGCACAATATCACAGCGTAAATATGGTTGAAGAGCGCTTTTACGCACATGTTGACCACGAAGGTTTAAACCCTGTTGAGCGAGCCGAGAAAAAAGGGGTTCAACCCTGGGTAAAAAGGGGAAATAGTTTTTATGGGATTGCTGAAAACATAGCTCAAACACCCTGGTTTGAAAATGTTATTGGCTGCGGAGATACCCGAAGCAACAGCACCCTTGCGGATTGTATGGTTTTGGGCTGGAAAAACAGCCCTCCACACTATAAAAACATTATGGGAGATTACACTTATCTGGGGGTGGGGTTATTTTTTGACGAAAGCGGAATGGGTTATGGCACCCAAAACTTTAGGTAGTTTTCCAGTCAACTTGTTCCCATTTGTATTCTGAGTTTAACCGGTAGGCACCTATAAACTCTTTTTTCCAGTTTTCTGGTGGGATTAATGATAAATAGTCTTCTTTTTCCCCTTGGTATAAAAAATACGTCTCACCAACAAGAGGCTCGAACTTGAACTTAGCAGTATAAACTTTTTGGGTATCGCTAGCTTGTTTGACGAATGTTTTAATTTTTTTTTGTAAGTCAGCCAGCTCGGTCTGGAACTGCTTCGAGACCTTATCTACCCCCTTTTTTTTGAAGGCGTCAACGTTAGGAACCTCTATTATGGGGCCACTCACTTGGGAGGCATAGGGAAGTAGTTTTGCCATATACTCCTCTTGTGCTTCGTCCCAAACGACCTGATCTGGCTTTTTCTTTTTCAAGGCTTTTTTTTGCAAAGATAGGGAGTATTTAAAATCTTAGAAAAGGCAACGCGATGGATGGACTATTTTTTAATGTCTTTAATAGCCTTATAGACCAAAAGTAGCAGTACAACTATAATACTGTAAACAATTATGTTTCTCAGAAAGTAACCCATTTTTTAAGATTGAGATGATAAAAATGCATAAGAAAATATTTTGCTCAGATAAAGGTAGTGATCTCAGGTTTTTTTTGAAACATGAAGTGAAAGTAAAACATACTGAGTTAAATTTTTAAAACAAAGGTTACTTGTCTTTAACAATCAATCAAGCAAATAATTTCTTAGGCAAGAATGTTCAAAAAGTCAACGAGATAAATGATTTTTTTTCAAAATCAAGAGCTAAAAACATACCATATTACCCTTTTTTATTATTGTTTCACAACATAATAGATAATATACAGTATAAATTGTAACTTTATGAAAAATAATGCTTGATGTTAAAACCAGACTATGAATCGATATCACCTGACTTAGGGCACTCATATAAGTATGGCTATTTTGACACCAATCAACCTAATAACAATAAATTAAAATGGCATTATCACCCTGAGTTAGAATTGGTATACATCAACTCTGGTGTGGGAAAAAGACAGGTGGGTACGCATTTGTCTAATTACAACGATGGGGATTTGGTTCTAATTGGTCCATATCTCCCTCATACTGGTTTCACCAAAGGGTTTGATGAAGGTCAGAAAGAAGTTGTTATTCAGTTTAATCAGGGAATTTTTAATGATGCTTTTCAAAACTTTGAAGAGCTAAAGATAATCAACCAGCTACTTGAGCTTTCTAAAAAGGGAATTGTTTTTAATGGTTCTATAAAGGATGATATCGGGATAAGGATGGAGGGGTTACAATACGAATCCCACGTAGATAGTTTTTTGACATTTATCAAAATACTATACGATTTGGCAACGCACAAAGAAAAACAAATCTTAAACGCGGAGGGCTATGCATTTATAAGCAGTCCAATGGAGAATAAACGCCTGAAGGTTATTTTTAATTACATCAGGGATAATTTTATGGAACAGATAGCCCTTGACGACATTGCGGATAAAGTCTACATGACTCCTCAGTCTTTTTGTAGATTTTTTAAAAAAAGCACTAATAAAACTTTTACCGCATTCTTAAATGAATACCGAGTCAATCATGCAACCAAACTACTGGTGGAGACTGAAGATGATATTAAATCAATATGCTTTGAGTGTGGCTTTAATAATTTATCCAATTTTTTCAGAAATTTCAAAAGGATAACGAATCTTACGCCAAATGCCTATCGAGATCAAATTCTCTCGGATATGAATCTTTAATTATCAGTATTGTTTTTTTCAAATTGAAATTGAAAAAGTTCTGAAGGAAGATGTTCTTCCTTCATTATTCTTTCAATTTGCATCACAATATCAGGATGTTGGCTGGCAATATCGTTTTTTTCTTCAATATCTTCATCAACATTATAAAGCGCTATGGGAGCATTGGGATTTTTGCTCATATCCATTTTGACTCCTTTCCATTGTTTCATACGAACTGCCTGACGACCTCCTCTTTCCGTAAACTCCCAATACAAATAGGGGTGTTTTTGTTGATTTTCCCCTTTGAGTTCGGGTAAGAATGAAATTCCATCAATATCAAGCGAATCTTTTTCAAGCCCTGCGATTTCTATTGCGGTTGGAAAAAAGTCCCAGAATGCGGAGATATGGTCTGAGGTTGAGCCCGGGGCGATTTGTGTTGGCCAGTAGGCCATAGTGGGGACTCTAATACCTCCTTCATAGAGGTCTCTTTTGTAGCCTCTTAGTGGGCCGTTACTGTCAAAATAGTCTGGGTCAGCACCTCCCTCGAGATGAGGACCATTATCCGAAGAAAATATTATTAAGGTGTTTTCGGCAATTCCCAGCTCATGAACTTTGTCTATGATTTGACCCACTTGTTCGTCCAGTATATGAACCATTGCGACAAAAGCAGCATGGCTTTCCTCTTGTGAGTTGTAGCCGCCGACGGAATATTTGTCAGGACTTCCTTTTTTGACGTATTTTTTTTCGGGCAAGAACTTGCCTCTGTATTTTTCCATGTATGTTTCAGGAGCCGCTAATTCGGCGTGGGGAATCACGTTGGGGTAGTACATAAAAAAGGGCTTGTCTTTGTTGTCGTCCAAAAATGAAAGTGCTTTTTGATGAATCACCGAAGGGGCATATGTCCCGCGTGTTTTTCCGTCATTCCCGTCTAAAAGGGCTTTGTCAAGATTATCCCAAAGATGGGTAGGATAGTAGTTGTGTGCTACACGCTGGCAGTTATAGCCAAAGAAAACATTAAAACCTTGGTTGGTGGGATCTCCTTCTGATCCCGGATAGCCCAGTCCCCATTTCCCAAAAGCTCCAGTTACATATCCTGCGGATTTGAGTACTTCAGCAATCGTAATTTCTTCGCTAGCCAAAGGGAATTGACCCTCTTTTTCTATTGTAAAACCCCATTCCGAATTACCTCGAATAAATGTATGTCCTGTGTGTTGTCCAGTCATAAGGGCAGAGCGAGAAGGGGCACAAACGGTAGAACCCGAATAATGTTGAAGAAATTTCATTCCGCCATTAGCTAAACGATCCAAATTGGGGGTTTGAAAGTTTTTTTGCCCAAAAACCCCAACATCTCCATAGCCAAGATCGTCAGCTAGGATATAAATAATATTAGGAGGGTTACTATTTTCCTCATGAGTTTTTGTTGAGTTTTCACAACTGCCTAACAACAGCAAGAAGGTGATGTAAAGAAGAATATTTTTCATTTAATTAATCAGGTTTTTATTGATTTAATTCAGCTTATTAAAAAGAATGTTTTAATTAGTTGTCTAATGTTTAAATGTAAAATATTTTTTTTAAAAAACTAAGTTCAAACAATAAATGCAACAGCTAGGACAAATATCGGGAGCTAGCTCCCGATATTTGAAATCTTAAAAAAGTTGCCGATGAATTACCAACAATTAGCCGATGCTCAAAGATATCAAATCGAGAGTTATCTACGAGCTCATTAAAGTATTACCCCCATTGCACAAGCCCTAGAGGTGTCCAAGAGCACCATCAGTAGAGAGCTAAAGCGTAATGGTAAGAAACGAAGCTACAATGCCCGCTTTGCTATTATGCTAAGTAAAGAACGCAGAAAAGAAGCCTACAAGCATCATGTATTTGATGGCTCCATGAAACGCTACATAACCGATAAGCTCACCAACAAGCAATGGTCTTCCGAACAAATCAAAGGTAGATGTGACTTAGAAGAGATAGCCATGGTTAGTGTGGAGCGCATCTATCAGTACATCTACTGGGATCAATCTCAAGGAGGAGGTCTTTATCAACACCTGCGTACTGCTCGTAGGTGGCGTAAGAAGCGTCTGCATAGAAAGCATCAAAGAGGACAAATCCCCAATAGAGTAATGATAGACCAACGACCAGAAATTGTAGCTACCAAAGCTCGTTTTGGAGATTGGGAAGCCGACACCATTATTGGCAAGAACCATAAGTCTGCTCTGGTAACCCTCACCGAGCGAAAGAGTCAATTTGAACTCATCGCTAAGACCGATCAAACCAAAGCCCAATCCATTAAAAAACAAATGATTAATCTATTAGCTCCCTTCAAAGAAAAGGTCATAACCATCACTTCTGACAATGGAAAGGAATTTACCAAACACTTACAAATTGCTAGAAAACCTGATGCTCAGTTTTTCTTTGCTGACCCTTATTCTCCATGGCAAAGAGGACTCAATGAATACAACAACAAACTAATCAGACAATACTTGCCCAAGAAAACGGATTTTAACCAAACCAGTCACCAAACTATCAATATGATTATCAGTAAATTAAACAACAGACCTAGAAAATTATTTGGGATACAAAACACCCAATGAAATCTTTTTGGCTAATTTTAAACCTACTGTTGCACTTATTACTTGAATCTAGCTCGATTTAATTCTTACATTTTATTATTTGAGATTAGCATTTTTTCAGGTGCTTGTTAAACCATACGCGCTTATCTTTGTCAAAATTTAAATTGATTAGTTGATACAAAGGGTAATATTTTCGTTGTTACTTCTATCTTCTCTATGGCTTTATTCTCAAAATGGTGAAATTAAAGTTCGGGGATATGTT
>CENJ01051458.1_pt1 | contig 22368 bp, 22 predicted proteins | sample 356161 | NCBI WGS metagenome assembly CENJ01 (sample SAMEA2619531, study PRJEB7988) | marine metagenome | biome: marine biome (ENVO:00000447); feature: surface water layer (ENVO:00002042); material: "saline water (ENVO:00002010), including plankton (ENVO:xxxxxxxx)" | depth 5 m
TGTTTATTTTTTAACTCATTAGATATTGATCTTAATGTCATTAAAATATTTTTACTATTAAATACATCAATACCTACATACTTACTATGAAAAATATTAATTAAATCATAAGCCTTAACATCAATGCTGATAATTAAAAATTTCTCAGACCTTGAATTTGAGTTAGATTCTAAATCTTCACATATATATTTAGGCTTTTTATCTATGAAATCTTCGTAAGCCAAAGTCCTAGCACGCGTTGAACCAAACGAAAGAGATTGAGTGTTATGTGATGATATAAATAAAGCAGAATTCTTTTCTAGAGTTTTTTTATTTTTTCCATATCTCAGCCTCCCGTCAATAGGAAATATTATTGTGTTATCAATATCATAAAAGTTCGCTATGGTGAATGATTTTTTTAAACTAATTATATTACACTTCTTTACAGAAATAGAAAGTTTACTATTAATAACATCACGAAATAATTTATTCATAGAATATGTTTTACTTAAATCTATTACTTCTTAATCTAAGAAATAGTAAGCTTAAAGATTATTTACCTAATTTAAGTTATCTATATAATTTGAGGAAGAATAACCATCTAAAAATTTAATTATCTCGACCTGACCTCCGGATGCCTTTACAAAATCTGAACCTACAATATCATTTTCATTATAGTCACCACCTTTAACTAGAAAATCTGGTTTTATTTTTTCTATAACTTTTAACGGGGTTAATTCATTGAAAATGATAACATAATCAACAAATCTAAGCGAGAGCAACACTCTGGACCTATCATCCTCACTTACTAGAGGTCTCTTATCCCCTTTTAATTTTTTTACTGATAGATCAGAATTTAACCCAACTACCAAAATATCACCTAGAGACTTTGCCTTAGATAATATATGAATGTGACCTGGGTGGAGGATATCAAAACAACCATTTGTGAAAACAATTTTCTTGTTTTTTAATCTTATTTCTCTACAATATTCCTCCAAGGAGGAAATAGCTAATTTTCCCTTCATTCTTTAGCTCTTATTTTAAAAAATATAAAGACAGAACTTAAGGTTCCAACTACTAAAAGACAAATAATCTGTGATGTGTGAAGAACAGTAGCAAAAAATAAACCACTTTGATAATCTAGGTTGTAACTTAATAATATACTAGCTACAAGAAAATGGTAAGCCCCTATACCTGCATTAACAGGAACTACCATACCTATTGACCCAGCAACTAAGACAGCAAGACCAGCATAAACACCCAGACCTGATGTCTGATCAAAAGAGAAAAAAATCAGATATCCCATAAGAAAGTATGTCCCCCATAGAAGTACTGTTGATAATAAAAACCTTTTGTCATTATATAAAAACCTAACGGACATGAAACCCTCCTTAAACTCTGAAAATTTATCTTGTAAAAATTTTGATTTAGTTATTATATACCTAGAAGAGATTATAGCTAAGGCTATGGCACTTACTGTAATAAAGATAGATTTATTACCTAAAGAAGTATAATCAATTACGTAAGTCTTTATAAAAAGCATGAAATTTTTGAACTCAATGGCTAGAAAAAAAAAGATGAGAATCAATAAAGATATAAGATCTATTATCCTCTCGGAGACTACTGAACCTAAAGATTTTGAAAAATTAATTTGATTGGTTTTAGATATCAAATAACATCTGACAACGTCATTGAATCTCGGGATAAGTAAAGCAAAAAAATATGATATTATAATAACATTAGTTGTTACGAATGTAGAAAATTTTTTATTTCCACCAACTTCCATCATGAGATTCCACCTGTAGGCACGAATAATATGCTCAAAAATTGATATGAACATTGATAGGTATATCCAATAAAAATTCAACTCATTTAATCTTGCATAGAAGTCTGAGAAATCTATAGATCTAAAAACTAAAAAGAAAAGCACTCCACCAAGTATAAGTGATAGTAACGAGTTTATTATGACTGATTTCTTGTTCAATTTTTTTTTTTACAAATCTAATGTTTATATGACATGGATCTAAACATTGACATTGAATAAATTTTAAGATTGAAAAATGACTTATTTTATGTAAATTTGTGCTTCAGTCTTATAAAAAAATCTAACTCAGATATGGCAAAAAGCTTCAGAGTTCTTTACGTTGCAACAGAAATAAAACCGTTTCTAAATGATACCTATGTTTCTGAGATAGTCAGAAAACTCCCCCAAGGAATGCAAGAAAAAGGAGTAGAGATTAGAATTTTAGTTCCAAAATTTGGACTTATAAACGAAAGGAAAAATAGGCTTCACGAAGTTGTAAGATTATCAGGAATGAATATTCCTATTGGAGATGAGGACAGGCCCCTAATAATTAAAGTAGCTTCTATACCCACTGCTAAGCTTCAAGTATACTTTATAGATAACGAAGACTATTTTAAGAGAAAAACTGTTTTCAATGATAAAAAAGGGCAATTCCACAAAGATAATGATGAGAGGTGTCTATTCTTTTGCAAAGGTGTCTTGGAGACAGTAATAAAATTAGGTTGGGCTCCGGATATAATCCACTGTAACGACTGGATGAGTTCGCTTATACCCCTACTAATAAAAACGTCTTACAGTGATAGGCATATTTTTGAAAAAAGTAAATGCATATTCTCAATCTATGAAAATAGTTTCAAAGAGAAACTAGATAAGAAAATGATTGATAAAATTAGTGACGAAGATATTGATTCTAATATGTTAACTTCTCTTAAATCAAATGACTACCAAGGATTAATTAATATCGCATCAGAATATTCTGATGCTATTATTAGGCCTGAGAAAAGTCTGAATAAAGCTACAGAAGATTCTATATCTAATATCTCACCAAAGAATAAGGTTCACAAACTTTCTGAAGGTGAAAAATCAGTTGAGTCCCATTATAAATTATATAATGAAATTCTTAAGTAGATTATCCATAGTATTATCTTTTCTTATTTACAGCTGTGATGAAACTAGTGAGATAGGTATAGATGAGCTCCTTAGTAATCAAAAAGAGAAAGTAAAAGTTCACTACATCGAGATCCCTCTTGAGGTAAATAATATCTACTATGACAGTGTAAGGACAGACGACGGAGAATTATATTTTGGGCAAATTAATGACCCCATATTTGGAAACACCAAATCAACCGGATATGCTCAAACATTATATCAGGAAGGCCCTGACGTAACTCCTATTCCTGGAGAGTATTCTGAAAATTATTATGTTCCGAATGATTCATCAATTTTAGACTCAGCAGTTATCTATCTTAGGTTATCAAAAGTATTTGGTGAAAATGAAAATTTTGAGCAAGAAATTTCAGTTAATCAAATAACTGATACTTTATTTTCTTCAGCTCTTTATACTTCAAGTAAGTATACACCAATATCATTTGAGGATAGAGGAATAATTGGTTTTCAAAGATTTAAAACGATCAACTTAGATGATAATGTTCTCTCCATACCGGTAACCGATAAGTATGGAAATTTTATACTTAATCAAATAATTAGTGGAAAAGAAAATTATAAACTTCTCGATTATATGAGGGGACTTGCATTAGTTCCTGGTGAAAATAATAATCAGCTCGTATCTTTTGACTTAGACCACCAAGACTCAAAAATGGTTCTATACTTTAATAATCCTGTAGAATTTCCTGGAGTAAATAGCCCAGAAATGGACTCGCTTCAATTCGTTTTCAGGTTTAACTCACCTCTGGTAAAACATTACAGCCATTATATAGTTGATAGGACTTCAAGTGAATTATCGATAGTTGAAAGCTTGAAAAAAAATCAAGATTTTTCAATTAATAATAATATTTACTGGCAATCATCAAGTGGTATTTACCCAGTTATTGATCTTAAAAATTTTGAGACTTTTCTAGATAGTGCTCAAAATATTATTTTAAATAAAGCACAGATTGCAATTGGTCCAATTGACCCATTCTATAATGCAGTTACCCCAACTAAATCATTGTACTATATAGCTGACGCTAACAATAAGATAAATCCCATTGGAATAATTACCAATCCAAATGAAAATATGATAATGAGGGACAACTCATATTTTACCGATGATAATGAGCCTGGGGAATATCTTTTTGACAGTAATATTACTTTTTCTTACAAGGGGGAGTCTACTGTTTTCTTCCAGGAACTTGCATCAGGAAATATTGATGCCAAAAAATTAGTTGTATATCCTGAAAATTCTAACTCCTTCGAAAAACTTATAATTGATAAGAATAAATTTTATCTAAAAGTTTTTTATACAAAACTCAATCAGCAATAAATTGTCTCGAAACCTTGAGGTATGTGCTTTTAGTATTAAAGATCTTATTAAAGTCTCGTCTGTAAAACCAGCAAGAATTGAATTTTGTGAGAATAAAAGTATCGGAGGAATTACTCCAGATCTAAGACTAATTGATTCAGCGGTTTCTAGTGGTATCCCTATATTTCCCATAATCAGACCCAGAGGTGGGAATTTTATCTACTCAAAAAAAGAAATTGATCAAATGATAAACACCGTTAAAATATGTAAAGAAAAAAAGTGTCAAGGTGTTGTGTTTGGTGTCCTAGATAAAAATTTTTCTGTGGATGAGGCTTCATGTAAAAAAATAATGGATGAGTGTAATGGTCTTTCCACAACGTTCCATATGGCATTTGATGAATGTGTCAACCCATTCAAATCAATGAAAAAAATAATAGACCTTGGTTTTGATAGGATTTTGACTAGTGGTCAAGAAGAGAATGTTGAAGATGGACTTCAACTTATAGAAGAGCTTGTTAAGAATAGTAATAGTAAGATATCCATAATGCCGGGTTTAAAACTTAGATCTTCTAACATTGATAAGTTCTTAGGAAATAAAAATATAATTGACTTTCATTCATCTTGTTATGTAAATGATAAACTATCTATGAAGGAAGCTACCCTATTAATTGAAAAAATTAATAATTCCTAACCTTAAGAGCTTCCCTCACCTGGAAGTAGAAATATAGTATTATTGAGAATACAACTAATTTTTGTGCGGTCACCTGAATTAACAGTGACCTGTTACTTTCAAATGGATTTGGGCCAAACTCCATTACTAGGATAAATATAAATAAGGCAGTAGAAAAAATAACAGAGATTATTTTAATTGAGGAGCCAAAAACCGAATTCTGAAATAAATTATAGACCTGTATCAAACAATGAATCAGAAGCAAACGAAAAGCAGCTTTTACAAAAAATATATGAAGATTAAAGGTAGGACCCTCAGATGGGAACACAGCAATTAATATAAATGAGAGTAGAGAAAGTCCTATAGTAATTATTAAAGCAATTTTAATAAAATATTTCTCAGAAATTCTAAACTGAATCTTTAAGAACATAAAGTAAAATAAACCATAAGATACTGCTAAAACTATAAGTGATGAGTTAAATAAATATGCTGAAAAGCTATTGTCCTGACCATTTTTTGCTATCCATTCACCTAGGTTACTAAAAAAATTATAGAAGAAAAGATAACCCTGTGTTGTAGGGTCAATTATAGTACCTCCAGGATAAAAATATATTGCAAAAAAATTAAATGATATAAAAAGAAATATACCTAAGTATCCCTGTTTAATAATTATTTTTTCCATAGATAAAAATAATAAATCTATATTTATAAAAATATCAAAGAGTAAAAACAAATATGAAAGTTGCTGTAATAGGTTCTGGTGTTTGGGGCGCGAGCTGTGCATATTATCTTAATAGAGAAGGAGTAGATGTAGAATTATATGATATGTGGGGGCCAGGTAATTCTAGATCAGGATCTGGAGGTGCTTCAAGGATAATAAGATTAGCGTACGGTGATGATAACATATATACCCAATTGACAAATAATTCATTTAAATTTTGGGAGAAATTATCTTATGATAGTGAGAGAAGACTATACGACGAATGTGGAATGCTGTGGCTAGTTAGTCAGGATGATAGCAGCTACATACAAAAATCAAAGAAACATATTGAAAGTGTGGGGCATTCTATCCAAGAGATATCTAAAAGTGATGCTCAAAAAAAATATCCCATTATAAATTTTGATGATATCAATGAAGTGTATTTTGAGAAGAAAGCAGGAGCCCTGATGGCTAGCAGATGCTGTAAAAATATTGTTAGAAAGTTTAAAGAAGAAGGGGGAAGCGTTTTTTTGGGTGAGGTGATTGTTGATGAAAGTAAGCTTAAAACAAATGCCATATCATTTGATGGCAAGAGAATAGATGCAGACAAATATATCGTTGCTTGTGGTCCGTGGAACAGGAAGTTGTTACCAAAAATGTTAGATGATGTAACTTATATATCAAGGCAAGAGGTATATTATTTTAGTATTCCAAATGATAGTGTGTCAAAATATAATTCTAAAGCCATGCCTTGCTGGTTAGATTTGAACTCAGAGAACCCGTCTTATTATGGTATACCATTTCATTTAAATAAAGGGTTTAAGATATCTTATGATGAGAGATCTACTCAATTTGATCCAGACTCCTCTGAAAGAATTCCAATTCCAGAACTTGTTGAAAGGACAAAATCATATCTTCACAAACGATTTCCTCATCTAAAGAATCAACCTATTTCTGAGACTAGGGTATGTCAATATGAAAACAGTATGGATGGTAATTTTATAATTAACTACCACGAGGATAACGATAATGTCCTCGTTCTTTCAGGTAGTTCAGGTCACGGGTTTAAGTTAGGACCTGGTTTAGGAGAATTAGTTAAGGATGTACTAATAAATGATAAACATATCCCAAGGGAGTTTGATATAGGAAGACTTAATAATGACAACTCATCGTCCCAATATTATAATGCACAAATCAAATACAATAAAAAGAAAAGGTTATTTAATTGATAATAGAATTTATCTCTTTTTGGCATGGATTATGTTTAGCTCATGTCAAGATAATTACCGAAACTGTTTGGATTTAGAATATGGAACTGAATACATTAAAATAACAGGAGTAAGTGAATCTGATAAGAATTACTTTAAATATTTCTGTAAGAAAACAAATGTATTTGGTATTAAAATTTATGCCACGGAAAATGTAGATAATGATAAAATACTTCATGCAGCCTCTATATTAGCTGAGTACTTGGATAACGACGAAGATGGTATAATTGATAATCAAAGAATTGTTGATAAATTAATTGAAAAAAAAGCTTGGATTTTAATGGCTGAAGATGAATCAGAGTCAAGAGCTGCAATTAGGTTTCCTATAGGAAATAGATTTTTTTTAGAATTATACGAAGAAGAGGTTTCAATAATTAATGGGTCTCCCAGATTTGATGCTAGCCTAGAGGAAATATTACATCTTATAACACAATACGGCTATGCTGAAGTCTATACTAATAAATTTGGTGAAAATAAAAATTCTGAAATAGCAAAAGCTATGGATGAGGCTAGAGGAGGATATTTTAAAAATGTTCCAAATTCATATCCACCTAGTGCGTGGTATACTTACGATGATAAAACCTGTAACTACTCATGTCAAATAACAGAATATACGTATTGGGCTTTGACTTCTATTCTAGGAGCTCAAGAGTTTCCTGGAAGACTTGAAGAGATACAAAATGAGTGGAAACTTAATACAAAAGAAAAAGTTAAAAATAATGACTCTCCGGCATATGGGTTATTAACTAATCCAGAATTTAAATTTCCAACTTATCTACCGGACGGAAAGTATAGATAATAGCTATTGACTGAAATAATTAGTTAATCTATAATGTAAATTTTCTCTTACGTTCAACCAAAATAAATTGTAGTCAGCAGAATGATAACTATCCATCTTAAAGAGTTTCATCCAAGGGATATCTATCTGTTTGAGTTGGAGAGATCCCCGCTCTGATTTGACAGAAATCTTATTAGGTTTTTTTAACTTAAAATTTCCAACAGGCAGTTTCATAACCTGATACTTGAACATTTGAACTATGTTGGGCATTAAAATTCCTTTATGAGAAGATAAATCTGTTGTTTCCATAGTCTGATCAAATGTGACAGGATTTGAGGCAACAATATTTTGGTAATATTCATTATCATACGGATTTATATTATCACCAAATGTGTTCCAAGACAAAAAACATTTCATTTGATCTGGATCCTTACATGGTGGTAGAGTAGAAAAATTATCAGCTACTGGAACACCTACAAGGTAGGCCAGAAGAAGTTTATCTTTCAGATCTTTATTAGGGAGAATTATATCTTTTATTAACCTTGAGGCATGCATACTCCCCTGGCTATGTGCAGCAATTATAAAATATTTTCCATTATTTTCAAGTTCTAAATATTTAAGGAAAGCTCTTTTAATGTCAGAATATGCAACATCATATGCTTCCTTAGAATATGATCTTAGCTTATTATTTTCATATGTAAAATATTCTAAGGTTTTATTAGAAAATATTTCATCCCTGTAAATTTTAAAGTCTTTACTTAGGTTTGGGTCAAGTGCTATTTCAGTTAATATATTACTTGAGTTATGGTAGACTAATCCATCGTAAAAAAGCTGTCTGTAGAGGGGGGCGTAAACATTTGTAATGCCTGAAAAGATACTGGCTTGATTCCCTAACGCAAGATCTTTTACCCTTCTTAAGTGTTCTGGATCTTCTACATTAGCATTCCAAAAATTTCCGTTATATCCAGAGTTATATACGGTAGGGTAGAGATAAAAGACATCAACTTTAGGTTTAAAATCGTTTAAAGTATCAACGTGATTTGCTGGTAATGAAATTTCATCTTTAGGCGATGCAATCCAGTTTTTCATGTACTTATAATCTGGGGCTTTTGGGAATCCTGTATTTGAGACCAAATACTTTGAAGTATTACATGATGAAAGTATTATTATAAAAAAATAAAATGATCTCATAATTCAATAGTAAAATAATACATATATATTTATTACGGTAAACAACTAATGATAAATGAATTATATTATTATTTATTAATATGAATCTCAGTGTCTCAAATGAAACAAGCGAATTAAAGACAGTTGTCCTTGGAATTGCAAATAGTTTTGGAGCCATTCCCGAATCAAATGAATGCATTGACCCCAAAACCAAATATTTTCTTGAAAATGATCAGTATCCTTTAGAGGATAATTGTATACTGGAAATTGAAAAATTTTGTAATATTCTTATTGATAATGGGGTTTCAGTCATAAGACCAAAACCAATCAAAAATTTAAATCAAATCTTCACAAGAGATATAGCTTTTGTAATTGGTAATACAATCTTTGAGGCAAATACAATAAACGCACGAGCTAAAGAAAAAAGTGGTATTGAGAATATATTAAAAAATAGAAACGAAGTAAACAAAATAAAAATACCTAAAGGAATTAAAGTAGAAGGGGGTGATGTAATTGTTAATGACAATTTCATATTTGTTGGTTACTGCAATAAGAGAGATGAAGATTTGAAAGTATCTAGAACAAATATGAAAGCAGTTAGTTTCTTAAAAGAAGTATTTCCAAATAAAGATGTGATTGGTTTTGAGTTAATAAAAAATGATTATGACCCGTTTAAAAATGTTCTACACCTCGACTGTACAATGCAGCCAATAGGAAATAATGATATTATAATATATGAGGAGGGTTTTAAAAGAAAATCCGATTACTCAAAACTTAAAGAAATATTTAATAAAAATTTTATTAAAGTATCAACAAATGATATGTTTAATGGATTCCCAAATATTTTTTCAATAAACAGTAATAAAATAGTTTCAGACACAACATTTAAGAAATTAAATAAAACACTAAAAGAGATTGGATACAGCGTAGAAGAAACTATGTACAGAGAAATATCAAAGTTTGGAGGACTATTTAGGTGCTCAACCCTCCCATTAGAAAGAAAATAAAATTATTTATTATTTATAGCTTAAATGGTATGTTATAATGTATTTTTGTGGATACATTATAGGATACATATGCAAATTCAGCTTTGGCGTAGGAGAAATAAAGAAAACACTAAGCATAATTTATACATAAGATATAGAGTTAATCAGAACAGAGCAAAGGTAGAGACCTTAAAGCTATGGGAGTGGATTAATCCTACAGATAATATACAAACCCAACACAATATCAGTGTCAAGAAAGCTTATAAAGAAATTTTACGAAGAACAAAGGATGACCTTGAGAATAATAGAATAAAAATAAATATTGAAAATAAGAGAAAACAGACATTTAAGGAGGATTTCATAGGCTATTCAGATATTGAGAATAAAGAGGCTATCTACAAGTTCATATTAAGTCAAGAGGAGGATGTAGATAACAGGTACAGCTCAGAGTTAAACAGGAGTTATTTAATTAAGATTAAGGAAAAAATAGAATTTAATATATCAGAAAAAAAAATAAAAAGTACGACGGCATCTAAATACTGGAGCGATTTCAAAAAAGGGTTAAGGAAATTACACCAAAAAAAATTATTTGAGTATCCAAATCTTAAATCAATAAAAAATTCTGGTGAAAAAAGAGAGAAGATAATACTATCAGCTAAAGAACTATCTAATCTAAATAACATAAAATCTAAAAAATTAGAACATATAAAAAATGCATTTATTTTCTCAGCAGTCAGTGGAATTAAAGTTAGAGAACTAACAAATATGAAATGGTCAAATATCAAAAAAGAAAAAAAAGGAGACTACACACTGATTTATAAGACAAAAAGAAGACGCCTTAGCCTAGAGGTGAGAAATATAATGGGTAAGAGAAAGACGGACAAAAGACAAATTTTCAGCCTACCAACTAACGAGTCAGCAAGATCTAAAATATTTAATAAAATGATTAAAGAAGCTGGACTAAATAAAAAAATAAAGATGTCTGATGCCATTCATACTTTTGCATACAATTTATATAATGAAACAAAAAATATTTACTTGATATCGGCACACCTTGGGCACAAATCTATAGAAATTACAAAATCGAAATATGATTATATGGAAGAGGAATCGTATTTAATAAAGAATAATATATTGAGAGATAAAGGTTTTATAAATAATAAATTTAAAAGTAGAAGTTTATTTAAAAAAGGGATATTACTATCAGATAAATAGGATACACTACAGGATACATTATTATAAACCATTGAATATACTGCTTAAGTTGACATAAAATAATGAAGAAAATAAAAAAACAAATAACTAATAATTTGATTATGATAAGGCCGAAACACTTTAATTTCAATATAGAAACAGCCGAAAATAATCATTTTCAAAAAAAAGATGAAAGATTATCAAATGAAAAAATATTAAAAAAAGCTACTAGTGAATTTGATAAAATGGTACTTCAACTATTAAAAAATAAAATTGATGTAACCGTTTTCGACGATAAAAAAGAAATCGTAACAACTGACAGCGTATTCCCTAATAACTGGATAAGCTTCCATCAAAATGGTTTAGTATTTATATATCCCATGTTTTCAGAAAATAGGAGAAAAGAGAAAAGAAAAGATATATTAGAAAAACTAGATGATGGGTATGAGATAAAAAAAATAATAGACTTTTCTTCGTACGAGATGGACTCTGTTTTTCTTGAAGGTACCGGAAGCATGATTCTTGACAGACAAAACAGAATATGTTACGCGTCTTTATCAGAGAGGACTAACAAGATAGCAATTAAAAAATTCTGTGAAAAAGCTCTCTACACACCAATAATCTTTAAATCTTACCAAAAAATCAACGATGATAAAAGCCTTATATACCACACAAATGTTATGATGTGTGTGGCAGAAGAGTATGTTTTAATTTGTCTTGATTCTGTTCATAGTGAGGATGATAAAAATAATATTATATCTACTATTAAGAATACCCAGAAAGAAATTATTGAAATTAGCGAAAAACAGTGTAATTCCTTCGCAGGAAATATGCTTCAAGTGACTAATAAAATAAATGAAAAGTTCTTAATTATGAGCAGCTCCGCATATAACTCATTAGAAAAAGAACAAAGAATTAAATTATTAAAATACAACAAGATAATACACAGCGATTTGTCATTAATTGAAAAGTTAGGTGGCGGCAGCGCAAGGTGTATGATTGCTGAAAATTTTCTACAAAAAAAATAATATTGTAAATTGTAAGAAATAAGATAAACATATGAAAAAAGCAATACTAACCAATAAAGCACCACTACCAATTGGACCCTATAACCAAGCAATAAACTATGAGAATATGTTATTTGTTTCAGGTCAGATACCACTTGACCCAGATAGTAATGAACTTGTAAATACTGGGATAGAAGATGAAACAAATCAGGTTATGAAAAATATTCAAGCAATTTTGACAGAAGCTGGTATGAGTTTTGATGATATCGTTAAAACATCAATTTTTTTAAAAGATATGGATAATTTCAAAATAGTAAATGAAATGTATGGAAATTACTTTAAAAATATTATTCCACCTGCAAGAGAAACTGTTCAGGTCTCCAAACTCCCACTTGACGTTAATGTAGAGATTTCATGTATAGCAATTCGTAAATAGATGTCTAATAATATTAGATTACGGTTCGCACCAAGTCCAACAGGTCCATTACATATCGGAGGGTTAAGAACTGCCCTATATAATTTCCTAATTTCAAGAAGCCTAGGTGGAAAGTTTATAATTAGAATTGAGGATACAGACAGAAATAGATTTAATCCACAAGCCGAGAAACATATTCTAGACTCACTAGATTGGTGCGGTATTATTCCTGATGAAGGACCATTAAATGGAGGGAATTATGGACCATATAGACAGTCTGAGAGGAAGGAACATTACCAGAAAAGAATAGATGAATTAATTCAAAATGGAGATGCATACTATGCTTTCGATAAGACAAATGAGTTAGATGAGCTAAGAAAAGAAAGTGAGAAAAAAGGAGAAACTTTTATATATAACTGGGCTAATCGAACAAACTTTAAAAATTCATTAACCCTTAATCAAGAGGTTACTGAAAATTTGATTAAGAAAGGTGATTATGTTGTAAGATATAAAATCTACAACGAAGGAGATGAAAATGAAATTAGCGTTTCAGATGAGATAAGAGGTGATATTAAGGTAAATTTAAAATTATTAGATGATAAAATAATATTTAAAAATGATGGCATGCCAACATACCATTTTGCAAATGTTGTTGACGATTATGAAATGAAAATTTCACATGTTGTTAGAGGTGAGGAGTGGTTACCATCTCTACCTCTACATTTTCTTCTTTACAAATCATTTGACTGGATTCCTCCAAAGTTTGCTCATTTACCATTAATACTAAAACCGACTGGAAAAGGAAAGCTAAGTAAAAGAGATGGTGAGAAATACGGGATACCAGTATACCCGATAACCTGGAAAGATTCATCTAAAAAATTTGAAGGTTTTAGAGAAATTGGATTTGAAAGTAATTCATTAATAAATTTTATAAGCTTAATAGGATGGAATCCAGGAGACGAAAAAGAAATTTTTTCTTTAGATGAATTAATCAAAGCATTTGACATTAAGAGAATTATTAAAGGAGGGGCAAAGTATGACTATGATAAAGCAATATGGTTTAATCAAGAACATCTAAAAAAAATAACATCAGGTGATATATACAATGGAATAGAAAAAGAAATAGATGATAAAAAATTAGTAAATGAAAATAAAATAATTTCTTTAATATCTCTAGCCAAGGAGAGGGTGAGGTTTAAAAAAGAGATTGTTAATGAGTGTATTAATATTACATATTACGCAGGCGAAGACCTACTAGAAAACATAAAAAAAATTAATATTACAGAAGATTTATTAGAAACTATAAAGGGTTTTATTAATAATTTTAAAGAACTAAAAAACATAAATTCTTTTGAGCTAAAAGAAATTTATTTCAATCAATTAAAAAAGAGAGGAATTAAGATTGGGGATGGTATGAAAGCGCTGAGGGTAATGGCAACAGGTAAAATTTCAGGGCCTGACCTATTTACTATATTAGAAATTATTAGAAGAGATATTGTAATAACTAGGTTAGAAAAAAGCATAAAAATCATAAATGATTAGGATAGGAATTACTAAAGAAAACGATAAAATAAGGGATGTGAGGGCTCCACTTAGCCCCAAACAATCTAAAGAGGTTAAAAAAAAGCCTGGGTTTAATGTTGAAGTTCAAAGCAGTACGATAAGATGCTTTAGCGATGAAGAATATGTGAAGGAAGGAATTAAAATTGTAAAAAATTTAAATAACTCTGAATTCATATTTGGAATTAAGGAAGCGGATGAAAAAAAGCTGAAAAAGAATAAGACATATTTTATGTTTTCCCATACAATAAAAAAACAACCACATAATAGAGACCTTTTATTAAAAATTTTAAGAAAAAAAATCAGACTTATTGATTATGAATGTCTAAAAAAAGAGGGAAAAAGAATAGTTGCTTTTGGCAAATATGCAGGCATAGCTGGTGCTTATAATAGTTTAATGGCATACGGAAAAAAATTTAAATTATTTAAACTTAGACGTTTATCAGAATTTAAAAATAAAAAAGAGCTCTACCTATTCTCAAAAGATAATCCAATAATTAAAAAAGTTAAGACATTAATTATAGGGAATGGGAGGGTTGCAAAAGGAGCTGTAGAACTTTTAAATTATTTTGGATTTAAAAATGTAACAATTGAAGAATACAAAAAAGGTTTTAACAAGAGGCCAGTTTACTGCATATTAAAGACCAGAGATTATTTAGAAAATATTTCAGGAGATAGGTTTTCAAAAGTTGACTACTATAAATACCCTGAAAAATACAGATCAAATTTTTTAAAACTAAAAGATAAAACAGACATATTATTAAACGCATCGTATTGGGACCCAAGATACCCCCGGATATTTGAAGAAAAAGATGTCGATAATAACTTCTCTATAAAAGTAATAGGTGATATAACCTGTGATATAAATGGATCGATACCACTAACAAAATTTGCATCAACTATTGAGAAACCTTTTTTTGATTATTGCATTAAATCTAGAAGTATTAAAAAGCCATTTAGAAAAGATAATACAGTAACAATGATGACTATTGACAATTTGCCTTCAGAGTTGCCAAGGGATTCATCTAATTACTTTGGCAAAGTTCTCATGAAATATTTAATTCCATTCTTGAGAGAAAAAAACAATGATGTTATAAAAAAAGCCACTGTAGCTGAAAAAGGTAACCTTACAGAGAGATTTGAATATTTGAGAGATTATATAAGCTAAATATTTACAGAATTTAACAACTTATAAAATTCATCTCTTTTATTGTATATGTTAAAATCTCCTCCGTACATTTCTGTAATTGTTGAACTGGAATAATCCTTAATCCCTCTAGAAGAAACGCACAAGTGTTTAGCCTCCAATACCACCATTACACTATCAGTATCTAAAATATCCTTTAACTCATTATATATCTGGGTGGTTAATCTTTCCTGAACCTGAGGTCTTTGTGAATAATACTTAACAATTCTATTCAACTTGGAAAGCCCAATCACCTTACCACTTGATATGTAAGAGACATGTGCCTTTCCTGTTATAGGTAGAAAATGGTGCTCACATGTTGAGTTTAAATTAATATTTTTCTCAATAAGCATCTTATTATAATTATACTTATTATCAAAAAGAGATATTTTAGGTTTATTTTGAGGATTTAAGCCACTAAATATTTCTTTTACAAACATCTTAGCAACTCTATATGGCGTACCGCTGATACTATCATCTTTGAGATCCAAACCAAGCTCATCAACTATTTTTCTAAAATGTTTTTGAATATTCTTAATTTTTACATCATCAGATTTATCAAATGCATCTTTTCTAAGAGGTGTATTTAAAGAGAAAAACTCGTGGTTATCACCGATTAATTCTATTTTTTTTGTGTCCATATTAAATTATTTATACATCATTTATACTTCAAAAAGAGGAAAATGTTACTAATACTTATATTTAACTTCTCCAAGTATCTCTTAATGTTACAGTCCTATTGAAAGTTAATTTCTCATTTTTAGAATCTAACTTAAAATATCCTTTCCTCTGAAATTGATAATAATTATCAAAGCTAACATTTTTAATGCTAGATTCAGCACAAACATTTTTAACTTTTATTAATGAATTTTCATTAATATATGTTTTAAAGTCAACCTCCTTATTTTCATCAGGTGATTCAATTTTGAATAATCTGTCGTATAAGTTTATATCAATCATTTCATGATTATTCTTATCTACCCAGTGAATGGTTCCCTTTACTTTCCTTAAACTCTCTTCCGTACCTGAACCACTCCTAGACTTTGGATCATAGGTGCAAAGTATTTTAGTGATTTTGCCGTTTTTATCTTTTTCAACACTATCACCCATTATTATATATCCATTTTTCAACCTTACCTCTTTACCTATAGAAAGTCTAAAATACTTCCTGTTAAACTCTTCTTTGAAATCCTCTCTCTCTATAAATAAATTTTTTGAAAAGGAAACCTCTCTGGTTCCGTAAGAGCTATCCTCTTGATTATTTTCGGCAGTCAATATTTCGTTTTTTCCTTCAGGGTAATTTGTTATCTCCAGTTCCACTGGATCTAATACAACCATAAGCCTGTAAGCTGTCTTATTTAATACCTCTCTTGTGCAAAAATCAAGAAGAGCAAAATCAATAATATTTTCTCTTTTTGACACACCAACTTTTTCACAAAATTTTCTTATTGCATCTGGTGGAATCCCTCTTCGCCTCATTCCTGATATTGTAGGCATTCTTGGGTCATCCCATCCATTAACTTCATTAGACTCTACTAATTCTAATAACTTTCTTTTACTCATGATTGTGTAAGAGATGTTTAACCTGGCAAATTCTCTTTGTTTTGGAAGTAACTTTTTTTTCTTTGGAATATTATCTATATACCAGTCGTACAATTCTCTATGTACTTCAAACTCTAATGTACAAAATGAGTGAGATATGTTTTCAATGTAGTCAGATTGACCGTGTGCCCAGTCATAGGTTGGGTATATAACCCACTGATTTTTTGTCCTGTGGTGATCATGGTTAATAATTCTATACATTACCGGATCTCTCATATGCATATTTGGCGATTTCATATCTATCTTAGCTCGAAGTACACATTCACCCGGTTTAAATTTATTGTTTTTCATTTTTTGAAATAAATCTAAATTTTTTTTCACTTCTCTATCTCTGTAGGGACTATCTGTACCTGGTGAGGATGGAACACCTCTCTGCTCAGCTATTAAAACTTGATCTTGGTCATCCACGTAAGCTTTACCTTCTCTTATAAGATGAACCGCCCATTCATATAACTGGTCGAAATAGTTAGAAGCATAACACTCCTCATCCCATTCGAAGCCTAACCATTTTATATCTTTTTTAATAGAATCAATAAACTCTATACTTTCTTTCTCAGGGTTTGTGTCATCAAATCTTAAATTAACGGGAGAAGAAAATTCTTTACCAAAACCAAAGTTTATACAAATAGATTTGGCATGCCCAATATGTAGATATCCATTTGGTTCAGGAGGAAACCTAAACCTTAGTTTTTTTTTATCAAAACCTTCACTTAACTCACTTCTTATTATCTGATCTAGGAAGTTTTCGCTTTTTCCTAATGATTCAATACCATTCATCAACTGAAATTATAAAGTACTATCATCTTTTATAACCTTCTCTGAAAGGCTAATTTTGAATTTTTTTAAATTTTCTGCTATTTTACTATTATTCACACCTAGTATTTGAGCTGCAAGAATACCTGCATTTTTTGCTCCATCTAAGGCAACAGTAGCAACAGGAACTCCCGAAGGCATCTGTAAAATTGATAATATTGAATCCCACCCATCTATCGAGTTTCTGGATTTTATTGGAACTCCAATCACTGGGAGGTTAGTATTAGAAGCAACCATACCAGGTAAATGAGCAGCTCCACCAGCACCAGCAATAATAACACCTATCCCATTTGCAGAAGCATTTTTTGAGTAATCCATCATCTTATCAGGTGTCCTGTGAGCTGATACAACATGAACCTCATAAGCTACCTCTAATTCTTTTAAAATATTAACCGCCTTTTCCATTACAGAAAAATCAGATTTACTTCCCATTATAACTCCAACCTTATTCATTTTTATTCAGATTTAACTTTAATACTATCTTTTAAAAACTTTGCAGTATCATACGCTTCCTCAAATTTATCACAAATTATTGTTACATGCCCCATTTTCCTGTTAGGTCTTGTGTGTTCTTTTCCATAGATATGAAGACTAGCATTTTTTGATTTGAAGACCATATCTAGATTTTCATAACTAACCTTACCCTCGTAACCACTATCTCCAACGATATTAAGCATAATTGCAGAACCGGAGTGTCTTGTGTCTCCAAGTGATAAATTGAAGATAGACCTTATATGTTGCTGAAATTGTGAGGTTACACATGCCTCAATAGAGTAGTGACCGCTATTATGTGGTCTTGGTGCTAACTCATTAACTAAAACTTTACTGCCCTTTAAAAACATTTCCACTGCTAACACTCCCACGCAATCTAATCCCTCGGATAGCTTAACTGCTAATTCTTGAACTTCAAGGTCAATATCTTCACGAATATTGGCAGGACTAATAACAAATTCAACCTGATTAGATACCTTATTAAATTCCATCTCCACAGTATTAAAACATTCAACATCTCCACTTACATTTCTTGACACTATAACACTGATTTCCTTATCGAAAGGAATATAGTCCTCAATAATCATTTCTGCATCTGGAAGATTTTTAATATCAGAGGGAGTATTTAAAACCTTAACACCAAAACCATCATATCCAAATTTAGTCTTTTTCCATACACAAGGAAATTCTATTTCATTATTATCTACAGATTCTACAAAATCTTTTAAGGAATGGAAAAATTTAAAAGGGGCAGTTGGGACGTTATTTTCCTGAAAGAAAGTTTTTTGTAGATTTTTATCCTGAATAACTCTGAGTGTTTTTGATTTTGGGTAGACCTCTTTTCCAATATTCTCTAACTCCTCTAGCGCATCGACATTAATATGTTCAATTTCAAAAGTTATGATATCATTCTTCTTTCCAAAATCTAGAATTGTTTTGTAGTCATTTATATCTCCTAAAATAAAATTATCACATTGTTTTTTACATGGTGAGTCCTTGTTTGGATCAATTACAGATGTGTAGATATCCATTTTATTACATTCTGCTAAAAGCATCTTTCCCAATTGCCCACCTCCAATAATACCTAGTTTTTTATTTTCTAATTTTGCGCTCATTACCGCAAAAATACATCAAATTCTACTTAAAATAAGAATTAACATTCGACAGAATTTTAGATATAATAAAATGAATATGTGGTTATCTTTTGTTAAAATTTTTCAGATCATCTAATGATATATTTCCATCATAAAAAGCTCTTCCAAATATTATATTTTTAACCCCAACCTTCTCGAGCTTCTCTATATCATTTATATTTCTAATACCTCCACCAGTAATCATATTCACATGTGGGTATTTTTTAAGAATCTTCTTGTAAAGTGCAAAAGGTGGGCCATCAAGTGAACCATCTTTTGAGATATCAGTAACTTTTATATTTTTAAGGCCTTTATTATAAAAATATTTTATGTGATCCAGTGGATCAATTTTAGTCTGATATTTCCATCCATTAATCCTTAAATTATTTTTCCAAATATCAACTGCCATTACTATTTTTTTAAAGCCCCAAGTTGTTAGACAGTTCATAAATACATTTTTATTGTATACAGGCATACTTCCCAAAGTAACCATATTGGCTCCATTTATAAAGGAATTACTTACGTCTTCACTTGTACGCAATCCTCCAGAATAATTAATTTTAATATCTGAAAACTGTGAAATCATCTCGAGCAATAAATAATTATTTTTCTCATGCATCTTGGCTGACCCTAGATCAACAAAATAAACATCACTTATGCCAATTTCTTCAAACCTTTTAACAAGATCTATAGGGCTCTCATGATAGAATTTTAAAGTTCTGAAATCTCCAGATTTAACTTTAACTACTTTATTATCTTTTATGTAAATGGATGCAATTAAGTTCACACTTATTATTAATTAAAAAATTATAGAGATGCAAATATTTATTCTAAAATTAACAACTTAAACCCAAATCCATGGATAGTCTTTAATTCTATTTTTTTATCCTGACTAAGGTATTTTCTCAGTTTAGCTATATAAACATCCATACTTCTGGCATTATAATATGAATCATCTCCCCAGATTTTCATAAGAGCAAGACTCCTGTCAACTTTTGAGTTAATATTTTCACAAAAGAGTTTTAATAACTCATTTTCTTTAGTAGTTAATTTAAACTTGTTTCCAGAATTAGTTTTAAGAATGTTTTGATTATGTAAAAAAGTATATGAACCAAGAATAAATTCTTCATCTAGATCCTTGTTCTCAACCTTAACTGACCTCTTAAGTACAGCATCCATTCTCAAAAGAAGCTCTTCAATACTAAATGGTTTAGTCAAATAATCATCAGCTCCTATATTAAAAGCTTTCACTATACTATCCCTCTGAGATTTTGCTGTTAGAAAAATTAAAGGAATATCTTTATTTATTTTTCTTATGTCTTTAGCTAGAGAGAAACCATCTTTTTTTGGCATCATTATATCTAAAATAACTATGTCATAACTGTTATTTATAAAAAGCTCCAATCCCCTCTCTCCATCCTCAGCTAGTTCCACTAAAAAATTTTTTGAGGAAAGATAATCTGTCAAAACTTTTCCTAAATTTTTGTCATCCTCTACAACTAATACTCTATTATTCATAATTAAATCTTAAGGTGAAGGTAGATCCACTACCATATTTACTTTTTACTAATATACTAGCTCCCAATTTATTAACTATATTTTTTACGTAAGAGAGTCCTAACCCAAAACCTTTTACATTATGAATATTTCCCTGAGGTTCCCTATAAAATTTATCAAAAATCTTATCTATATTACTTTTTTTAATTCCGATACCATTGTCTTTAATTGATATCTCTAATGAAGAAGAATTATTACTAGATTCGATAATTATTATAGGTTTCTCATCTGAGTATTTGTAAGCATTCTCGATCAAATTATTAAAAACATTAATTAAGTGATCTTTATTACCTTTAATAATTGGGCTATTTGCATTTAGTTTTTTAATTATCTTACCATCTTTTTTTTCAACTTTGAATTTGAATATATTGACTGACTCATGAATTATATCATGAATATTAACTGGATATCTATCTAATTTATAAGTTTCTTTTTCAGTTCGAGCAATATTAAGGACTCTCTCAACCTGACTTCCCAACCTTTTATTCTCCTCGTCTATAATGTTCACATAATCAACTTTTTTATCTTTACTATCAATCATTGCTTCACATGCAAGGGATATTGTTGAGATAGGTGTCTTTAACTCGTGAGTCATATTATCAATAAAATCATTTTTTATATCAGAAAGTTTTTTAAGCTTAAATGCCTTTATGATAACGTAATAGAAAGATAATGCGATCAGAATTATAAATAAGAAAGAAAAAGTTAGACCGTAAATATTATTATCTCTAAGGTAGCTTTCTCTTGAGGGAAAATCTAAATATAAAACTAGACCTGAGTCAATCATATCATTCTGGAATAGGCTAATCGAGAACTTAGATTTAAGTATTTTATTATCATCTGTGTTAGATACTACAATACTATTTTTTTCTTTATCAAGCAGTAAATAGTCATATTCAATCTCAATATTTTTTTGTTTCAGGGCAGCTAGAATAAGTTTATTTATGGAAGTTTTATTCAGTTCAGTTTTAATATTTCTATCTCCAGTTAGTAACTTATTTAATATAATCTGAATCATCTCAGATCTGTCAAGTACCTTATTTATTTGTTTTTGTATAGCAGTATCAATAGTAATCTCATTAAAATCTTCAACTAATATGGATGCATTTATATTATCCTCTGAATCAGTACCCTCAGCACTGCCTGATTCCAGATCAAACTGCAATGAATTTTGTGTTGATTCTATACCACCTTGATCTAATGTTGTTTTATTAAAAATACTTTCTATAAGTTCTACACCACCTGTCTCATTGCTTCGACTAATCTTAAATGTTGCTTGGAGGTTATCTCTTGTCAAGTTGATTATTTCACGCTCCTCTAATTTTTGATTAATTATAAATAGGACATCATTTATATCTTTATCAAATCTCTCATCATTTAACTCATCAATCTGAGAAATCCAACTAAATTGCACTAGTAGAATTGATATCAACGAGGTTGCGGTTAATATAACAATCAATAAGAATTTATTTTTATCCATCACACAAATCTACTGAAAGAAAATTTTTGATATTAAATCATGATAAATTTTAAGTAATTTTAACATATGGGTGATTAGCTCAGTTGGTTCAGAGCACTGCCTTGACAGGGCAG
>CENJ01050796.1_pt1 | contig 22334 bp, 22 predicted proteins | sample 356161 | NCBI WGS metagenome assembly CENJ01 (sample SAMEA2619531, study PRJEB7988) | marine metagenome | biome: marine biome (ENVO:00000447); feature: surface water layer (ENVO:00002042); material: "saline water (ENVO:00002010), including plankton (ENVO:xxxxxxxx)" | depth 5 m
GTGGCGGAAGGGGCGATCATTTCAATCGAGCATGACCGCCGCCGCCCCGCCACGCTGACCCCGGGGTGCAGTCACCTCGAAACCCGCCAATGGGGCAAGACAGCCTGCACGCTGATCCGATACGATGGCTAGCGGCGACTGAACAGCTTTTCGATTTCAGCAAGGGACAGGCTGATCCAGGTCGGCCGCCCGTGATTGCATTGACCGGACCGGGGTGTCTGTTCCATTTCCCGCAGCAATGCGTTCATTTCCTGACCATTCAGCCCGCGCCCTGCCCGCACAGAGCCATAGCAGGACATGGTGGCAAGGATATGATTGATTCTGTCCTCAAGCAGGGTTGAGGCCCCGAGATGCTGCAATTCTTCGGCAATATCCGTCAACATGGAGGCGACATCACCCTGACCCAGCAGGGACGGAACCTCACGCACCAGCACGGCACCATCGCCAAAAGCCTCAATCACCAGGCCGAGGCGTGACAGCATTTCGGCGTGATCGAGCAGCAATGCCGCCTCACCCTGACCGGGTTCGACCACCTCAGGCAACAGCAGGATCTGGCGTTCAATCCCGTCCTGTTCCATCGCCGCTTTCATGCGTTCCAGCACCAGCCTCTCATGGGCGGCGTGCTGGTCAATGATGACCATGCCATCACCGGTTTCAGCAACGATATACGTCTTGTGGAGCTGGGCGCGGGCCGCCCCCAAGGGATAATCCTCTGAGGGGAGAGTGTCATCTGCGGGGGGTATCTCACCAGCCTGGTCATGACCGGAAGGCATCGCTCCCGTTTCCGTCAACCTCGCGGCTGGCGGGGCATTGAGGCTGTCACCAAAACCCGGGGCCTGCCAATCCGGGCTGGATGAGGATGAGGATGATGGGGAGGATGACCACCCCCTGCCCTGAGATGAACCCCGCCACCCCGGATTGTAGCCAGAGCTTTGACGCAACCGGTCAAGCATGGCGGCCCCGCCATCCGCCGTGGTCTGCTGGCTGGCAATGGCGAGCGCCTGTTGCAGGGCACCGATCACCAGCCCCCTGATCATGGCCGCGTCCCGGAACCGGACTTCGGATTTGGCGGGGTGAACGTTGACGTCAACATCATCGGGCGGCAGGTCGATAAACAGCACCACCGCAGGATGACGGCCACGCGGCAGGGTATCCCCATAAGCCGCCCGCACCGCCGCCAGCCACTGCCGGTCACGAACCGGCCTGTTATTGACAAAAAGATGCATGCCCTCGGTGGTGGCCTTGTTCTGGGTCGGCAGACCGGCAAAGCCGTTCAGGCTGGCACCGTCACGATGGCTTTCGATCCGCACCGCTTCATCAGCGAAACGCCCGCCCATGATATCCCGCATCCTGAGCCGTGAGGCCTCAGCCGGGTCATGGTCCATTGCCGTCAGGCGCGGGGCCAGTTCCAGCACTGCCCGGTCATCATCATGGAGACTGAATCCAACCGCAGGATGCGCCATCGCCAGTCTCTTCACCATGTCGATCGACTGGGCTGCCTCGGTGCGGCGTGTTTTCAGGAACTTGAGCCGTGCCGGTACAGACTGAAACAGCTCACTGATCTCAACCCTGGTGCCGCGCTGGCGTGATGATGGTGACAGCGGCATCACCTCACCGTGACGGACCTCAATCCGCCAGGCCTCATCACTGGCCTCGGCGCGGCTGGTGATGACGAGGCGGCTGACCGATGCGATGGAGGGCAGAGCCTCCCCCCTGAACCCGAAATGATTGATCCGGGCAATATCGTCTTCGGGCAGTTTTGAGGTGGCATGACGGCGGATCGCCATTTCAAGATCGGCTGGCATCATGCCGAAACCGTCATCATCAACGGAAAGACCGGCCAGCCCGCCTTCCCTCAACCGGATATCAATTCGGCTGGCCCCGGCATCAATGGCGTTTTCAACCAGTTCCTTGACCGCGCTGGCCGGCCGTTCAACCACCTCACCAGCGGCAATCTGGTTGATGATGGTATCAGGCAGCAGGCGGATATTCGGGGCCATGGTCTATTTGATTTTCACCGGCTCATTGATGACAGGGTCAATCGCCAGGGTTGGGCTGTCGGTCGGGCTTTCGCCGTTCTTGATAGCATCACGAATGCGCTTTGCCTCAGCCTCGGCCGAAAGCTCTGGGCCGATATTCGGCTGGCCACCAAAGAGGATTTCAATCGGCAGGCGGCGTTCGATCTGGATGCCAAGGGTTTCTTCATCAATCTTGGTGCGAATATCGGGTTCGATCTGGTCCGTGCCGAACACAGCATCAAAGCTGCTGGCATCAGCGCGCCCGCCCTGGGTCAGGACCTGATCCGTGACAGAGATGGCATCCGATGCGCTTTCCTGTTTGGCCGAGCTGTCGACCGGCTCAAGGCTGAAACTGGGGGGCAGTGTCAGGGGCGGCCTGACCACCACCTGAAATTCATCAGGGGATCGCTTGGCCTTGCCAACCGCCTCATCAAAGCTGGAGCAACCCGTTACCAGCAGGCCGGAAGCCAGCAAAAACAATGGCATCCGAAACTTCCGCATCATAAACAGGTGCTGTTGAATTTTGGTCATCATCGGTTGCTGTCTCCTTCGGGTCTATCTTTCCCGGTCTTATTACCGAGGGTTGATAACAGGATCAACCCTGCCCCGATTGTAATCGCCGTATCCGCTACATTAAAGGCAGGCCAGTGCCATTGACCAGCATAAAGATCAATAAAATCGACCACCCGGCCATAAATCAGCCGGTCAAGGGCATTACCGAAAGCACCGCCAGCCATCATCTGGCCGCCCAACCGGCCCGCCCGTCCCCAGGCCTTTGTATAATACGGCAGGGCCAGGCCAACGATGACCGCAAACCCGCCCAATATCAACGGGGCATAGACCCCGGCATCCTGCAACATCCCGAAACTGATGCCGCTGTTCCAGACCGGCACAAGCCGGAAGAACGGCAGCACATCAATGACGCGAGGCGGATAAAAAAGGGTTTCAAGCGCCACAACCTTGGTGGCCGCATCCACCGCCATCACCAGCACAGCAAGGGCATAAAGCCCGATCACCTGCCGGATGACCCCTTCCGCTGGGATCATGCCGCATCCATGGCGGAGACAACCGATGCACAGCGTCCGCAGATGGCATCGTCAGCATCAGCGTCTACCTCAGGCAGGATCTTCCAGCAGCGTTGGCATTTGCCGCCATCAGCCAGCCCGACGACAACGCCGATATGCCCGTCTTCATCAGTGACGGCATCAGCAGGCGGCGCACCCGCCACCAGTTCGGCTGATGAGGTGATGAATATCTCGGCCGCATCCAGCCCGCTGAAGGCCTCAATCACCGCATCGGGTGCATGCAACACGGGATGGGCCTGAAGCGATGATTTCACCTCACCCGCGGCGCGCATCTTTTCAATCGCGCCGTTGACCACCAGCCTGGCGGCACGGATACGGGACCAGCGATCGCCAAGGTCTGCGTTGAACCATGATGACGGGATATCGGGCCAGACTTCGAAATGAACCGAGCTGTCGGTTCCGGGGTAGCGGGTCATCCAGGCTTCCTCGGCGGTGAAACAGAGGATTGGCGCAAGCCAGCGCACCAGGCACTGAAAGACATGATCCATCACCGTCCGGCAGGCACGGCGTTCGACTGATGACGCATCACCGCAATAGAGCGTGTCCTTGCGGATATCGAAATAAAACGCCGACAGGTCGTTATTGCAGAAATGGTGCAGCGTGGTGAAGACCTGATGATAGTCATGCCCGGCTATCGCCTCACGGATCGCGGCATCGACTTCATGAAGCCGGTGCAGGGTCCATGCCTCAAGTTCGGGCATATCAGCATGCTCGATGCGTTCAGCCTCGGTAAACCCGTCAAGGCTGCCGAGAAGGTAACGGAACGTATTGCGCAGGCGGCGGTAATGGTCAACCTGACGCTGGAGGATTTCCGGCCCGATCCTGAGATCATCGTAATAGTCGGAATTGGCCACCCAGATACGCAGGATATCAGCCCCGTTCTGCTTGATCACATCTTGGGGCGTCACCGTGTTGCCCAGCGATTTTGACATTTTGCGGCCCTGCTCATCCAGCACGAAGCCATGGGTCAGGACGCTGTCATAAGGCGCACGGCCACGGGTTCCGCAGCTCTCCAGCAGGGAGGAATGGAACCAGCCGCGATGCTGGTCCGAGCCTTCGAGGTACATATCCGCAGGCCAGGCCATGTCATCGTTGCCTTCCAGCAGAAAGGCGTGGGTTGACCCGCTGTCAAACCACACATCAACGATATCGGTCACCTGTTCGTATTCAGCCGCATCATAGTCATCGCCAAGAAAACGTTCAGGCGGGCTGGCGAACCAGGCATCGGACCCTTCGAGCTTGAAGGCCTCAACCACCCGGTCGATTACCGCCTGATCACGCAGGGCCTCACCCGAGGCCTTGTGAACGAAAACAGGGATCGGCACACCCCAGGCGCGCTGGCGGCTGACGCACCAGTCCGGACGACCGGCGATCATGCTGGTCAGGCGAACCTGCCCTGATGGCGGGTAGAACACGGTTTCCGACAGCGCCTTGAGTGCCGTGTCCCTGAGACCGTGGCTTTCCATCGAAATGAACCATTGCGGGGTATTGCGGAAAATCAGCGGGGCATGACTGCGCCATGAATGCGGGTAGGAATGCGTCACCTGCCCGCGCCCGACAAGGCAGCCCTCCTCAGCCAGCAGATCAGCGATCTTGGCGTTGTCCTTGAGGGCCGAGAACCCGGCAAACAGCGGCAGATGTTCCATCAGCCGGCCATCCGCGCCAACGGTTTCAGGCACCGGCACACCATGCGCCATGCCCAGAACGTAATCTTCCGCGCCATGCCCCGGGGCAATATGGACAATGCCCGTTCCCTGTTCGGTGGTGACATAATCAGCGGGCAGCATCGGCACATCATGATCATAGCCCTTGCCGTTGAGCGGGTGTTTCAGCACGGTGTCCGCAAAAGCTGATGTCGGCACACTGTCTTCACGGGTGAAGCCGGTGATCCCGCAGGCCTCGGCAATAGTGTCGGCTAGCGCATCAGCGACAACCAGCCGCTCACCAACCCGGGCCAGCGCATCATCAGCTGCCGCATCAACCCGCCAGACACCGTAATCAATATCCTCACCATAGGCCGTGGCGCGGTTGCCCGGCATGGTCCACGGTGTTGTCGTCCAGATCACCACGGTGGCGCCTTCCAGCGCGGGGTGTCCTGCCTTTGTCACCGGGAAACGGGCGTAGATGGTGGTGGAGGTGCGATCGAAATATTCGATTTCGGCCTCGGCCAGGGCGGTTTTTTCCACCGCCGACCACATCACCGGCTTGGAGCCCCGGAACAATGAGCCTTCCATCAGGAAACGCCCGATTTCACCGGCGATGATCGCCTCAGATTCCAGTTTCATGGTGGCGTAGGGGTTATCCCAGTCACCCATCACCCCGAGGCGTTGAAATTCCTCGGACTGCACGGCCATCCAGTGGCTGGCAAATTCACGGCATTCCTTGCGGAATTCGACGATCGGCACCTGATCCTTGTCACGGCCCTTTTTGCGATAGGCTTCCTCAATCTTCCATTCGATCGGCAGACCATGGCAATCCCAGCCGGGAACGTAATTCGCATCCTTGCCGAGACCCGACTGGAAACGGTTGATGATATCCTTCAGAATCTTGTTCAGCGCATGGCCGATATGCAGGTTGCCATTGGCGTAGGGCGGGCCATCATGGAGAATGAATTTCTCCGCCCCCTTGCGATGCTTGCGGAGCTGACGAAAAAAGTCCATTTCCATCCAGCGTGCCAGAATCTCTGGCTCTTTCTTGGGCAACCCGGCCCGCATCGGAAAATCGGTCTTTGGCAGGAAAACGGTGGATTTAAGATCGCTTGTCATGGTGGATTCAGTCCTGTTGTGTCAGGCCGGTGGTTTTAGCATGGTACGCCCAGGCGGCAGCGGCATCGAGTTCAATCTGTTGTTTCAGTGCATCAAGCCCGTCAAACGCCTTTTCGGGCCTGATATAGTCAAGCAGCATGACATTCAGTCGCTGCCCATAGAGATCACCATCATAATCAAAAAGATTGGACTCCAGCAACACGCCACGATCATTGACGCTGGGGCGGCGGCCGATATTGGCGACCCCGGCCTTGAGCGGGGCTTCGGGCTGGTCCGCCAGCCTGACCGCAACGCTGTAAACCCCGAAGGCTGGCTGCTGCATTTCGCCCATGGTGATATTGGCGGTGGGGAAGCCGATGGTCCGGCCCCGCCGGTCGCCCTCAATGACAGTGCCGCTGACGGTGAAGGGACGGCCCAGCATGGTTGAGGCATCGCTGACATTGCCCTCTTTCAGGGCTGCCCTGATGCGGCTTGATGATACCGCCAGCCCGCCTTCATCGAGGATGGGAACGGATACAGCCCTGATCCCCGATGCAGCCTCCTGGCGCGTCACCATATCAAGGTTTCCGATACGGTCATTGCCAAAGGCGAAATCTTCACCGGCGCAGAGAACATCGATCCCCAGCGCAGGCAGAACCGCATGGATGAAATCATGGGCGCTGGTGTTGCGCATCGCCTCATCAAACTGGAGCTGGATGATAACCTCAGCCCCGGCATCCGCCAGAAAGCAGAGCTTGTCCCCAGGATCAGCGAGGAGGAAGCCTTCCATATCGGGCTTGAAAAAACGTTTCGGATGCGGCGTGAAGGTGATGACCGCCGGTTTCAGGCTATCAGCCCCATTGGCACGCTCACCCGCAACACTGGCGGCACATCCGATCAGCGACTGGTGGCCGAGATGCACGCCGTCAAGATTGCCGATAGCCGCCACCAGCCTCACCGATTGGTCAAGCGCGGCATCACCGATGCGCCAGTTGATGACGCGGATTTCCTTCGGCATGGAAAAAGGAGGGCAGTTGAATGGGTTCATGGCAAGATCAGAATAGAGGGCAACATGCCCGGGACCGGCTGTTTCGCTAGACGTTTAGCAAAATTGATCAGGCTTGGCTATCCCCGGACAGGGTGTTGGTCAGGGGACCAGTCAGAGGGCCAGCCTTAAAACCTTATAAAACGTCATAAATGTAAAAAAAATTGGATTAAGTTGAATATCCGTGGTGGCTCTGGCAGATTGAAAACATGATAGAGAACAACCTTCCCCAATTTATCGAAGCAATTGATTTCAGCCTGATTCAGGCCTGGGCCGGGAACATCTTTTCCGGGGTGATGATCCTTGTCATCGGTATTTTCATCAGCAGGCGGGCCGGGCAGTTTCTGCGGCATACCTTAACGCGGATTGGCGGTTTTGATAAAACCCTGATCCCGCTGGCGGCATCAACGGTGCGCTACGCCATCATGATCGTGACCATCGTGGCCGCGCTGGGCAGTTTCGGCATCCAGACCACCTCAATCATCGCTGTCCTTGGTGCGGCTGGCATCGCCATCGGTCTGGCCCTGCAAGGCACGCTGTCCAATGTTGCGGCGGGGGTCATGCTGCTGTTCCTGAGGCCATTTCAGGCCGGTGACTGGATCGAAACCAGCAGCCATTCCGGCACGGTTGCCGAAATCGGGCTGTTTACCACCATCATCACCACCTTCGATAACGTGTTCATTTCAGTACCGAACTCGGCAATCTGGGGGGCGACTGTCACCAACCATTCGCGCAACACCACGCGGCGGATGGATATAGATATCGGCATTGCCTATTCGAGTGACCTTGACCTGGCGGAAAAAATAATGCTCTCCCTTGCTGGTGATGACCGTGTGCTGGCATCACCCGAACCGCAGTTTCTGGTGGTCAATTACGCCGATAGCGCGATCATTGTCCGGTTGCGGCTCCACGCTCATTATGATGATTTTTTCAAGCTTTACTGGGACCTGATGCGGCAGCTCAAGCCTGCCCTGGATCAGGCCGGGATAGAAATTCCGTTCCCGCAGCGTGAAATCCGTTCGCTGGGCAATGACACATCATGACCAAAAAACCGATCCAGAAAATCACCCGGGAGTTATTGGCCAACGGCACCATTCAGCAGATGGCGCGTGACCGTGACGGGGCGAATGCCAATATCATGAGCGATGATGAGCTGATCGCATCCCGCCGCAGCCTGATCCCCGACAATCCTGATGAGGATGTCTGGGTCTTTGCCTATGGATCGCTGATCTGGAACCCTGCGCTTGAAATCAGGGAAAGCAAGCTTGGCCGGATTTACGGCTATCACCGGCGGTTCTGCCTGAGAACACGAATAGGCCGGGGTACGCCTGAAAAGCCGGGGCTGATCCTTGGCCTTGACCGGGGCGGATGCTGCCCGGGGCAGGTTTTGCGCATCGACAGGAAAGACGCGATGGCCGAGCTTGACCTGCTCTGGCGGCGGGAAATGCTGAATAAATCCTATGTCCCCAAACTGCTCAAGGTCCGCTGCGATGATGGCAGCAGGGTCACCGCCGTGTCCTTTGTGATCAACCGCAAGAGCGAGAGTTACGTTGCCGAATTGCCCATCGAACAGAAGGCCGAGATTATCGCCACCGCCCATGGATTTATCGGGCCTTGCCTCGAATACCTCGAACGCACCCATGAAAGCCTGGCGGCACTGTCAATCCATGACCGGTATCTTGACCGTATCCTCAAAATGATCAGCAAAAATGCTGGAAAGCCGCTGCAATAATCACTAGGATAACGCCCGATGCGAGTGTGGCGGAACCGGTAGACGCAGTGGACTCAAAATCCACCGATGGCAACATCTTGAGAGTTCGAGTCTCTCCACTCGCACCATGATCTCCTTGGGATGCTTTTCTTATGACACAGGCCAAGACCGGATTATACGACCGCTTCATCCATTCAGTGCCGTTTATGTCAAGGCTGCAGGACTGGGTGATTGACCTTGGCGGCCGCCCCTCGGCGATGCGCTGGCTGCTGACCCTGTCGTTTCTGGAATCGATTTTCTTTCCCGTTCCCGTTGACCCCCTGATGGGGATGGTGGTACTGGCACGGCCCGGCCATTATATCCGCATTGCGCTGATGACGGCACTGGCCTCGGTCGCGGGCGGGGTCGCCGGATGGTGGATCGGCGTTACCGTGGGTGACGCGATCATTGCCATGGGCTGGATCGGCCGTGAAGGGGCCTATGCAAGCGTTGCCGCCGCCTTTGCCGAGCATGGCTGGGTGCTGCTGCTGATCGGTGCCTTCACCCCCCTGCCCTATAAGGTGGTGGTGGTGAGCGCCGGTTTCCTCGGCATCGGGATCATCCCGCTCATTGTCGCCTCATTGATTGGCCGCAGTGGCCGTTTCCTGCTGGTTGCCGGGATTGTCCGCTATCGCCGCAACACGGCCCTTGCCGGCGGGTTGACCGCTATCCTGACAGGGCTGGTGGTATTTTTCTGGTGGTACACGCACTGATGGCCAGGGGTTTTCGCGCAACATTCAGCAAACTGATGCAGCCGATGCCGCTGATGGCATTGCTCACCACAGGATCAGGGGCGATGCTGGTCGCCGCCGCTGTTTTTGAGCATGGCTTCGGGCTGGCCCCGTGCATCATGTGCCTGTGGCAACGCTGGCCCCACCGTGTCGTGATCCTGCTCGGCCTTGCAGGGATGGCGGCCGGGCTGGTCATGGGCCGCAGGGTTTCCATGCTGTTCCAGGGCCTGATAGCGGCGGCCCTGATGACAGGGGCCGGGATCGCGTTCTGGCATACCGGGGTTGAATTCGGCATCCTGCCGGGGCCTGCTGCATGCAGCGGGTCGGTTGCGCTGGTGGGTGACACCGCCTCTGTGCTGGATAACCTGCTGGCCGCGCCACCGGTTCAGTGCGACAAGGTGCCATGGTCTTTTCTGGGGCTGTCCATGGCAACTTGGAACGGCCTGATTTCAGTGGTGATGGCAGGTTTTGCCATCGCTGGCATGATGCGGCGAGGCAAGCCGCGCTATTCCTGAAGTCTTGAAGACTTGAGATGATACACCCGCCTGTCGGGTGAGGAGCAAATCATGACCGAAGAGATGAAATCCCGAATTGACCGTTTTCTCCGGGTAGACCATGCCGGTGAACTGGGGGCCAAGCGCATCTATCAGGGCCAGCTGGCGGTGCTGAAAAATCATCCTGTCGCCCCTGAAATCGAACACATGAAAGAACAGGAACAGCATCACCTCGACACGTTCGAAAACCTGATCAACGAATACCAGACCCGGCCTTCGGTGCTGACACCGCTCTGGAACGGGGCCGGGTTCATGCTGGGCGCGGTGACCGCCGCCATGGGACCCAAAGCGGCCATGGCCTGCACCATCGCGGTGGAGGAAGTCATCGGTGAGCATTATCGTGAACAGGCCGAAACCCTCGATGACAGCGAGGCCGAGCTGAGGGCAACGTTGAGGCAGTTCCGTGATGAGGAGCTGGAGCATCGTGACACCGCCATCGATCATGATGGTGAGGATGCTGTCGGCTACCCCGTGCTGCGGCAGATCATTTCAACCGGGTGCAGAACAGCGATCAAGCTGGCCGAGAAAATCTGACCACCCCAATAATCTGACTTCCAGAAAAACCGGATCAGAACGGCAGGGCAGAGTGCTTGTCCAGCACGATGTCCTGGGGGTCGTTGACACCATCGCTTTCCAGCTCGGTATCCCAATAGAGGTAATCGCGCCAGCTGTGATGCAGGTGGTTGGGCGGGAATCGCCGGCCGTTTTCCTGCAATTGCCAGGTGGTTGGCTGGGATGGCTCAATCCGCGGGATCATGCCGCAATCCTTGGGCAGCTTGTTGGCCTTCATCAGGTTGCAGCGCGAACAGGCGGCAACCACGTTCTGCCAGGTGGTGCGGCCGCCTTTTGAGCGCGGCACGACATGATCAAAGGTCAGCTCCTGGGCCTGAAATTCCCGCATGCAGTACTGGCAGGCAAAGCGATCACGCAGAAACACGTTAAACCGGGTGAAGGCCGGATGCTGGCTCTGCTGAACGTAATCCTTGAGCGCGATGACGCTGGGCAGCCGCATCGTCAGGCTGGGGGAATGAATGTAGCTGTCGTATTCGGAAATGATCGTCACCCGGTCAAGAAACACAGCCTTGACCGTGTCCTGCCAGGACCAGAGCGACAGCGGAAAATAGCTGAGAGGGCGAAAATCGGCGTTAAGGGCCAGGGCAGGCGCCAATCCGTCAATCTGGCTGGTGCTTGCGTGGCTGTTCATCATTGCTGTTTTCGCCTCATCATGATCAGAATTTAATCATATCCCTTATCCGAGATCAAGCCTTCAGGCTGACTATAGACACAATATGTTGTATTTGATTCGAAATAAATAACTTATTTTGTGTTTTATGACAGTAATGTGACGCTGAGAAAGGCCATGGCTTCCTCAAAGCCTTCACCATCAATGCCATGGCCCAGCCCCTCCCGGGTTGATGCCGTCACGTCAACATCAACGGATTTGAGCATGCTTTCGGCAATCATCATCGCCTGCCATGGCACAACCTCATCATCCTTGCCATGAACCAGCAGCACCCTCGGGCTGGCGGTCTTTTCATCCTCCAGCTTTTCAGGGGCCAGCAACGCGCCTGAAAAACTCACCACACCGGCAACAGGTTCAGCCATGCGCAGCCCGGTATGCAGCGCCATCATTCCGCCTTGCGAAAAGCCGATCAGGGCCAGCCGGTCATAACCAAGGCCATGGTCCTCCAGCAATATGCTGATCAATTCCTTTAGTTGGGGCATAGCCTCATCCGGGCCGTTATCGAGGGTTGCGCCAGTCAGATCAAACCATTCCCTGCCCATGGGGTTGGCCGCACAGGGCGCGGGGCCATCAGGGGCCGCCACCACCGCCCCGGGGAAGCGACTGGCGAGGGCCGGTGACAGGTCCATCAGGTCAGCGGCATCAGCCCCCCAGCCATGCAGCAGCAGGATGAGGCTGTCCGCTGGGGCTGCATCGGTCTGGCGCACCAGAACCGAAAGCCCGGCTTTGTTTTCGCGGATAATGGTGGCCATGGTTTCTACCTCTGATCTGGAATAAATACGGGTGATCTGGAATAAATAAACGGGGTGGATGATTCTAGCGATGACTTGCCCTATCCTGTCGTCAACAAAAGCCGAATGCAATATCGGATTGACCAGCGACCGGGCAGAACAGGTCGTTCAATCCGTCACCGAAACCCGCGTCCATGGGGAAAACAGCACTTTGCCTCAAACCGTGACACGATTTGCCCCAAGCCCGTCAGGATGGCTCCATCTCGGGCATATCCATTCCGTTCTTGAGGCACGGCGGGCAGCGGATGACGATGGCGGGCTGATGCGACTCAGGATTGAGGATATCGACGGGCCGCGATGCCGCCCTGAATATCATGATGGTATTCTCGATGATCTCACTTACATGGGGATCAAATGGGATGGCCCGGTGATGGTGCAGTCCGAGCGCATGGCCGCATACGCCGCCGCGCTCGAAACCCTCAAGGCCGATGATCTCGTCTATCCGTGCTTTCTTTCCCGGCGGGAGCTGGACAGGCTGCTCTCAGCCCCGCATCTGCCGCCAATTACCCATCCCGCCAATACCGACCAGTTGATCGACAGTGACCTTGCCACCGAACGGCTGGAACAGGGGCAGGAGCCAGCGTGGCGTTTGCGGATGGAGGCGATCCGCCCCCGGCTCAAGGGCCTTGAATACCGGGATTGGCTGAACGGCCCGAAAGCCATTGACCTCGATGCTATCGGTGATGAAGTCATCGCCCGCAAGGATATTGCCACCAGCTACCATCTGTCGGTGGTGGTTGATGATGCGGCCCAGGGCATCACCCTCATCACCCGCGGGGCTGATCTGGAGGCATCGACCCCGCTGCACCGGGTATTGCAGGTGCTGCTCAATCTGCCTGAGACCACCTGGAGGCACCATCAACTGGTGCTGGACAGCACTGGGAAGCGGCTGGCGAAACGCCATATGCCGCTGACCATCAGGGATATGCGTGAGGACGGGATGGAACCATCGGCCATTCTTTCAGCCCTGGAAAAAAGCCCGAAAGCCTAGGCATTGGCACAAAATGCGATCCCGGGGAGGGATTGCGTCACTCTGCCACATGAATCAAATTATAAAAAATAGGTCAGTCTTGTTGACTTAGCTGGTGTATCGGACCATATCGATGTTACGCGCTTACTGGCGCGTTTCCTCCCTAAACTCGGCCGCGCTTGACGCGGCCTTTTTTTTGCCTGGAGCGATTTGCTGAGGTTATGGTGTTGCATTGCCGGGTGACTTGACGTGGCAATGCCTAGGTTCCTATAATCAATTTATAATATTTCTAAACTTGTTCAACGGCATTTCTGATCATGCAACAAACAAATCCTATTCTGGACCCATTCGGTCGCCCGATCACCTACCTGAGGGTATCCGTCACCGACCGATGCGATTTTCGCTGCGTTTACTGCATGGCAGAGGAAATGACCTTTCTGCCCAAGGCTGATCTGTTGACGCTGGAAGAACTGGAAGTCATCTGCCGCCGCTTCATGGAAGTCGGCACGCGCAAGATCAGGCTGACCGGCGGGGAGCCGCTGGTCCGGCGGAACATCATGCACCTCATTGGCAACCTGGGTGATGAAGTCGGGCGCGGCAACCTTGAGGAAATCACCATCACCACCAATGGCAGCCAGCTGGCCAAGATGGCCGATGATCTCTATCGCGCCGGGGTGCGGCGGATCAACGTTTCCATTGATACCCTCGATACCGACAAATTCCGTGAGATTACCCGCTGGGGTGACCTCGGCAAGGTGCTTGACGGGCTGGAAGCCGCCAAGTCGGCCGGGTTGAAGGTCAAGATCAACGCTGTCGCCATCAAAGGGTTCAATGATGAAGAACTAGCAGAGATGGTGGCATGGTGCGGCCGTGAGGGCCACGATATGACCGTCATCGAAATTATGCCCATGGGCGATATCGGCAATGAAAACAGGTTGAGCCAGTACATGCCGGTCTCCCTGGTACGGAGCAATCTGTCACGGCGCTTTACCCTCACCGACCTCGACTATTCCAGTGGCGGGCCAGCGCGTTACGTCCGGGTTGAGGAAACAGGCCGAAAGCTGGGCTTCATCACGCCATTGACGCATAACTTCTGCGAAAGCTGCAATCGCGTCAGAATCACCTGCACCGGCATGCTGTATATGTGCCTCGGCCAGGATGACAGCGCTGATCTGCGGGCTGCCTTGCGTGATACCGGGCAGGACGGGCTGGATGCCGCGATTGTTGAGGCTATTGGCCGTAAGCCCAAGGGCCATGATTTCATCATCGACCGCCGCAACAGCGGCCCGGCGGTGGAACGCCACATGAGCGTGACAGGCGGTTAAACCCCCCAACCTTTAAGCGATATTTCCCCTTAGGTTGTTTTGGGGTTGTTTTTTCCTGTAAGCATCATCGCCAGCGTGAAGATCAGAATCACCGCCACGGGGATAAGCGCGCCCACCCCCATCGATTTCCAGCCGATCAGGTAATGCAGACTGCCCGCAGACAGTGATGAAATAGCGATCATCATGGTGATGATAAAATCGCTGATCCCCTGCACCTTGGCCCGTTCTTCGGGTTCGGCACTGGCGGCGATGATGGCCGAGCCGGTGACATAAAGCCCGTTCCAGCCCAACCCGACCAGCAACAGAACACTGAAATAATGCCAGAAGCTGAGCCCGTTGATCAGCACCATGACGGCAATGCCATAGATCATCAGCGAGGCCAGAATGATCCCTTCGGACCCGAAACGCCGGATCAGCCAGCCCGTGAAAAACGACGGCATGAACATGGCGATGACATGCCACTGAATGACCAGCGCGTTTTCAGAATCGGAAAGCCCGCTGACCGAAACGATCTGGAGCGGGGCCGCCGTCATCAGGAACGTCATCACCGAATAGCCCAGCGCCGCCGCGATCAACCCGGAAAGAAACCGGGGATTGCGGAAAAAGACGGAAAGCGGCCGGCCGCCCGTGACCTGCTTTGTTACCGGCGGTGTCCTGAGGCTGAGGATCACCGGCAGGGCGATGATCTGCAACACCGCACCCGCAAAGAAACAGCTGGCGTAAATCACCCCGGGCAACAGACCGATGGTGTTGTTGACGATATTGGCCCCGGCAAAGGCGGCGATCACCCCGCCCGCCAGAACCAGCGATACGACCACGGGTTTCTGATCTTCCGCCACACTGTCAGCGGCGGCGTAACGATAATACTGGGCGATGCCATGGGCAGACCCCACCAGCATTGAGGCCAGGAGGAACCCGGCGAAATTGCCCGTCAGCAGGGCCAGACCCTGCCCCGCCATGCCGCAGGCGATGATGATAACCCCCAGAACGAAAATCGGCTTGCGCCCAAATCGCCCCATCAAGAGCGAGGCGGGCAAGGTTGACAGCATGGAGGAAATAAACTGGAACGACAGCGGCAGTGTCGCCAGCCACGGCTGAGGGGCAACAATCAGCCCCGACAGCCCAACGATGATGATGTTGATATTGAGGGTTGTCATCGACAGGCCCTGGGCCAGGAAAAACAACCATGTATTCCGTTCGATCGACCGAACCGTTCTAGCGATATTCAAGAGGGTATTCCATGATCACCATTCACCGGTGTTGGCCATGCTTGACCAGGGTTCAGCGGGTGGCAGGGGCGTATTCTTCTGCAACAGCTCGATTGAAATTCCATCGGGTGAGCGCACAAACGCCATCCGGCCATCACGCGGCGGGCGATTGATCACCACCCCGCCATCCATGATTTTCTGGCAGGCCTCATAGATGTTATCAACCTCATAGGCAAGATGGCCGAAATTCCGGCCGCCCTGATAGCTTTCATCACTGCCCCAGTTGTAGGTCAGCTCCAGCGCAGGGGCGCGGCCTTCGTTAAAGGCGGCGGTATCCTCCGGTGCTGTCAGGAAAACGAGGGTGAATTTGCCCTCGGGGAAGTCACGCCTGACGGCCTCTTCCAACCCCATCAGGCCACACCAGAATTCAAGCGATTGGTCGATATCGGTAACACGGACCATGGTATGAAGATAACGCATCGGGATACTCCTGCCGGTTGAGGCTGCAATCATGTTGGATTATGGTAGGCACGAACGCTGATTTAATCAAGTTGCCTGACCCGATCACAATCCGGGTATTTCATGAGAGGAAACCGATGGACCCCGCCCTTTTCAGCCGAGCCGAACGCATCGCCGCGGTCGAGGTGTCGGATATCGTGATCATGTCGGAGGCTGCACGCGCCCGCCGTGCTGAGGGGCATGCCGTCATCAGTCTCGGCATTGGTGAGCCTGATTTCAACACCCCTGATCACGCCGCCGAGGCCGCCATCGCCGCGATCCGCGCCCATGATACCCGCTACCCGCCCATCGCCGGTAAACCGGAGCTGCGGGATGCCGTGGCAAGCCGGTATGAAGGCCGTGGCCGCAGCAATGTCATCATCTCAACCGGATCAAAATATACCCTCCTCAATGCCTTTCTGGCCAGCCTCAACCCAGGTGACGAGGTTGTCATCCCAGCACCGTACTGGACCTCATACAGCGATATCATCCGGCTCTGTGGCGGGGTTCCGGTGATTGTTGAAACATCAGCAGAAGACGGCTTCATCCCGCGTGCCGATGCCCTCGAAACCGCCATGAGCGCGAAGACGAAATGGATGCTGGTGAATTTCCCGGGCAACCCCACCGGCGCGGTGATTGATGCTGCCGGATGGGGCATGATCGGCGATATCCTCAACCGCTATCCCCGATGCTGGCTGATGAGCGATGAGATTTACCAGCACCTGACCTATGGGATGCCGTTTCTGTCGGCGCATGATGCCCTGCCCCACCTGCGGGACCGGATCCTGATCGCCAATGGCGTGTCGAAATCCTATGCCATGACAGGGTGGCGGGTCGGATTCGGGATCGGCCCCGATGCGCTGATTGCGGGCATGACCGCGGTTCAGGCCCAGGGAACGTCCGGCACCTGTTCGATTGCCCAGGCCGCCGCCCTCGCCGCGGTGACAGGGCCGCAAGACCTGCTGGAGGATCGGCGGGAGAGTTTCCGCAAACGCCGTGATCTGGTGCTGGACCATCTGGGCCGGATGGACGGCATCACCTGCCCCACCCCGCAGGGCGCGTTTTACGTTTTCCCGTCATGGCAGGCCCTGACGGGGGGGATGACCCCGGCGGGAAAGACGCTCAACAGCGACCGCGATTTCTGTGAATACATCCTTGAGGCGGCCAATGTCACCGTCATTCCGGGGAGCGGGTTTGCCGCCACCGGGCATTTCAGGATTTCCTACGCAACATCGGCGGAAGACCTCAACGAAGCGCTGGAGCGCATGGCGGTTGCGGTGGCGGCGATCACCCGCCCCTGAGGGCTGACAAAAGGCTTTCTTCATCATCATAGAGCGGCGGTTCGGGCGCATCCGGGCGGGCCAGCATCAGGACCGGCAATCCCAGCTCCCGCGCGGCGGCCAGCTTGGCGGTGCTGGCGGTGCCGCCAGAATTCTTGGCGACGATATGGCTGATCCTCTCCCGGGTGAACAGCCCGGCTTCATCCTGCCATGTTTTCCCCGGCAGGGACTGAATGAAACGGAGGTTTTCAGGCGTGCCATCCGGCCTGCTCAAGGCACGGGCGACCAGTTCAATTCGCCTGGACCCCGCCTTTTCAGGGGCTGAAGACTTTTCAGGGGCCGAAAAGGCGATCATGCCATCCTGCCCGGCGGCCAGAAAAACCCTTGCCCCATCCGGCAGCGCATCAATCAGCGTTGGCCAGTCTGGAAATTCCCGCCAGTCATCGCTCCCTGATGCCTGCCATGCCGGCCGCCACAGGGTGAGCCGCCTGATGCCGGTACGATTGCAAGCCTCAACAGCGTTGGCGGACATCCGGCTGGCATAGGGGTGGGTTGCATCCACCAGCACGTCAATGGCATGGGATTTGAGGTATTCAGCCAGCCCGTCAACCCCGCCAAACCCGCCTGTCCGCATCGGGATACCGGGGTCAGGGGGGGAGCTGGTGACCCCGGCCAGTGACAGCGTGGCGGCAAAGCCATCATCCCCGGCCAGATCAGCAGCAATCCGCCTCGCCTCCAGCGTTCCGCCAAGAAGAAGCAGGTTCTGCATCGCTCAGGACACCTCAGCCAGCAGACGGCCATCACGGCCAAAAATCATCAGATCAAGCCGGATTTCATCATTTCCGAGGATACCGCGGGCGGATGCAAGCGCATGGCTCGCCACCGTCAGGGCAAGGTCCTGTTCGCGTTGAGGCCCGGCCATTTCCAGCACTTCAAGCGCGGTGTTGGCCCCGGTAACCGCTATCCCGTCAAGCCCGTGATCACCGGCCATGCTGGCAAGTCGGCCGAAATCAACCTGACTGCGGGCGGAATGCAGATCACCATGCCCCTGGGCGAGTTTCACCATCTTGCCGAACCCGCCAGCGATGGTCAGCCGGGGAACCGGATGACGGCGCAGGTATTTGAGCATACCGCCAACAAAATCACCCATATCCAGAAGCGCAATTTCAGGCAGGTTATAACGCGCCTGAAACGCCGCCTCACTGGTGGCACCGGTAGACCCCGCGACATGATCAAGCCCGTTGGCACGGGCCACATCAATCCCCCGGTGGATGGAGGCGATCCACGCCGAACATGAAAACGGCCGCACAACCCCGGTGGTGCCAAGAATGGATATACCGCCCTCAATCCCAAGCCTCGGGTTCCAGGTTTTGGCCGCCAGCGCCTCACCCCCCGGGACGGATATCGTGATCATGACATCCCCCGGCCCGTCCAGCTCAGCGGCCAGATTAGTGATGCAGTCGGTCATCATCTGCCGTGGTACCGGGTTGATGGCAGGCTCACCAACACCGATCGGCAGGCCAGCCTTGGTCACCGTGCCCACGCCTTCACCGCCTGCAAAGGAAACACCGCTGCCCGACACCCCCCTCTTGAGGCTGACAACGATTTCAGCCCCATGGGTCACGTCAGGGTCATCACCGGCATCCTTGATAATCGATGCCCGCCACGCCCCGTCCGAAACCGAGGCGGAAGCCACCTCAAGGCTGGCTGTTTTGCCGGATGGTGTATCAATCGTGACGGATTGAGGAAATTCGCCCGAAACCATTGCCCTGTATGCTGCATAGGTGGCGGCCGTGGCACAGGTGCCTGTGGTCCAGCCAAAACGCAGATTTGTCCTGAGGGTGGAGTTCATTGTTTCCTTCGCCAAACGGTTTGGACTATTATTAGAGATTAACCCCATAACGCAAAAGGGAAAACACCAGCGATGGCTGATATGACTTCATCAGCAGCCGACCTGCCGCCACTCACCGGCGCAGACTGGCCGGAACTTGAACCGGGCTGGGTATGGCTGGCCGGGGCTGGCCCCGGTGACCCCGGGCTTGTGACCCTGCACACGCTGAACGGGTTGAGGCAGGCTGACGTGATTATCTATGATGCGCTGATTGATGATCGCATTCTGGATTGGGCGCGGCCTGACGCTGTTCTTGAATACGCGGGCAAGCGGGGCGGCAAGCCATCACCGAAACAGCGCGACATTACCCTGAGGCTGATTGAATTGAGCGAAGCGGGAAAGCGTGTTCTCCGGCTCAAGGGCGGTGACCCGTTTGTCTTTGGCCGAGGCGGTGAGGAGGCACAGACCCTGATCAGCGCCGGGGTGAGGCTGCGGATATTGCCGGGTATTTCAGCCGGGATCGGCGGTCTGGCCTATGCCGGGATCCCCGTCACCCACCGTGATGTCAACCAGGCCGTGACCTTCCTGACCGGGCATGACCGTTCCGGGATGGCCCCAACGGCGATCAACTGGAAAGGTATCGCCATGGGCAGTCAGGTGATTGTCATGTACATGGCGATGAAACACCTGCCCGAAATTACCGAAAACCTGATCAAGGCCGGGCGTGACCCGAATGAGCCGGTGGCGGTGGTCAGCAACGCCACCATGCCAGAGATGAAGATCATTGAAACCAGCCTTGCCAGGGCAACGGCTGATGTGGCCAGGCACGAGATGGAACCGCCCGCGATTATCTGTGTCGGGGATGTGGTGCTGATGCGCCAGTGCCTTGACTGGATGGGGCAGATGCAGGGTGAAGCGCCGCGCAATCTCGACCCGCTCAGCAACCGCCATACCAAGGACAGCGCCTGATGGCAGGGAGAGGCCTGCTGATCGCGGGGCTTTCGTCTTCCAGCGGCAAAACGCTGATTGCGCTGGGGCTGATGCGCGCCTGCCGCCGCCTCGGGCTGTCGGTTGCCGCCGCCAAAACCGGCCCGGATTATATCGACCCCGGCTTTCATGCCGCTGCCCTTGGCACGCCATCGGTTAACCTCGACCCCTTTGCCATGGATGATGACCTGCTCTGCGGGCTGGCCTCCCGTCAGGAAGGGGAGACGCTGATCATTGAGGGCGTGATGGGGGTGCATGATGGCGGTGATGCCTCCTCAGCCCGGCTGGCCGGCAGGCTGGGTGCGCCGGTGGTGCTGGTCATGGATATTCGCGGTCAGGCCGAAACCGCTGCAGCGATTGCATCAGGCATTCGGGACAGCCTCGGGGCCACGGGGGTTGATCTGGCCGGGGTTATCCTCAACCGGTGCCGGTCGGATCGCCATGCCAGCCTTGCCCGTGATGCGCTGGAGGATCAGGGGATCACCGTTTTTGGTGCCGTGCCTGACAGTGACCAGATCACCATGCCATCGCGTCACCTCGGGCTGGTTCAGGCTGATGATCACGGCAATCTGGATGCCTTGCTTGAGGCTGCGGCCGATATCACATGTGACGGGATTGATGTGGCGGCGTTGATGGCGGCCTCTGGCGCACTCCATCCACCCGGCCAGATGCGGGAAGCTGTGCCTCCCCCGGCCCAGCGGATCGCGCTGGCCCGTGATGCCGCCTTTGGTTTCGGCTATGAGCATCTCATGGCAGGGTGGCGGCGCATGGGGGCCGAGGTCATCCCCTTTTCCCCCCTCGCGGATGAAGGCCCTGATCCTGATGCCGGATTTGTCTTTCTGCCCGGCGGCTATCCCGAATTGCATCTTGAGGCACTGGCCAATGCCCGCCAGTTCCAGTCGTCGCTGCATGCCATGGCGGCGCGGGGCATAGCGATCCATGGTGAATGCGGGGGCTATATGGTGCTGGGGCAGGCCATCACCAGCGCCGAGGGTGAGCGTGTTGCCATGACAGGATTGCTGGATGTGGAAACAGCCTTCACCACCCCGAGGTTACATCTGGGTTACCGGCGGCTGAGGCGGCGGGCTGATGCGCCCCTGCCCGATCACCTGCTGGGGCATGAATTTCACTACACCACCGCCCTTGCCGAAGACGGTGAGCCGCTTTTTGACGTCACTGACCGCAATGGCAATGACCTCGGCCCGGCGGGGCTGGTCAAGGGCAGCGTCACCGGTTCCTACATGCACATGATCGCCGGGGTGAAGGGCTAGTTCCCTGTAGTATTTTCGGGCGTATTATCGGGGGATTGATCACGCTCATCCTGATTGCCGCGCTGAACCCTCAGGACATGGACATGATCCTTGTCGTAGAGGGCGGAATCCCTGAAATCCTTCACTTCATTGAGGGCCGGACCGATAAAGATCAGCGCCGTCCGGGTGATTTTCGCATCCAGCACCTTGCGCCGGATTGTCGCCAGCGTGCCATAGAGAAAATGCTGATCAGGCCAGCCAACCCGGTAGGCAATCACCACCGGGCAATCCGCACCGTAATAGGGGGTCAGCACGCGTTCAATTTCACGCAGGTTGCGGACCGACAGGTGAATGGCCAGGGTTGCCCCGGTGCGGGCGAAATTTTCCAGCTCTTCCCCCTTTGGCATGGCGGAGGATTTCATGGCGGTTCGGGTCAGGATGATGCTCTGCGCGACCTCGGGGATGGTCAGTTCAACCCCCATTTCGGCGGCGGCGGCGGCATAGGCTGGCACCCCGGGGATAATGCGGTAATCAATATCCATGTCGCGGAGCCGCCTGATCTGCTCGGCAATCGCGCCATAGAGCGATGGGTCCCCTGAATGAACCCTCGCCACATCCTCCCCCTCACCATGGGCGCGGGCGATGATGGCCATGATGTCATCAAGGGTGAGGGAGGCTGTATCCACCACCTCGGCCCCTTCAGGCGCGGCATCGACAACAGCTTCGGGCACCAGCGACCCGGCATAGAGGCAGTATCGGCATTGTTCGATCAGCCGCCTGCCCTTGACGGTGATCAGATCAGGATCGCCGGGGCCAGCCCCGATGAAAAAGACAGTCATAACGGGGTTTCCTCATTGGTATAGGACTGATGCTCTGCCGATTGCGCCGGGCTATCCAGATGCTTGGCGTAACCGCGCGGGGTGAAGACAGCTTCCCCCCCGGCATGGGCGATACGGCGGCTGGTGGAGGCACCGACCATCACCACCGTCATCATGTCAATTTCATCAATATCGAGATCGCCAAG
>CENJ01062648.1_pt1 | contig 22315 bp, 24 predicted proteins | sample 356161 | NCBI WGS metagenome assembly CENJ01 (sample SAMEA2619531, study PRJEB7988) | marine metagenome | biome: marine biome (ENVO:00000447); feature: surface water layer (ENVO:00002042); material: "saline water (ENVO:00002010), including plankton (ENVO:xxxxxxxx)" | depth 5 m
TAAGAGGTAGCGCTTTTTTTTGGGCACCCTCACGAGTGACTAAATTGTTCTCAATTAGATCTGCCCCTTCTTTGAGGGGAAGCGTCCATTATAATTGGATCACACTAAAATGAAAGGATTTTTACAAGAAATGTAGTGGTTTTAAAGCCATGTAATTGTGATATTTCTGCGGTCTTTTTCTTGATCTCTGCGCCATGAATAAAAAAGCTCAGAGTTAGCATAGGAGCATAAGCTTTGTTGAACCATATTTTTGGCATTAATTTTACTTATTTTATCTAAGCAAAGCCTTGTGATATCAAGCCTTATGACTCCATCGACCGAACTCAGAAAACTTTGAAGGTTTTCTCCTTGTTTGCTAAATTTCTCGATCAGGTCCTCTTTAACTTCAAAAAATTTTTTGGAAATGTGTGGTCCCATATATGTGTTGCATAGATCAAAACCACTAAATTTTCCAAAAGATTCCTCTATTATTCCTTTAGATAGCCCTTTCCAACCACAATGAAGCCCCATTAAATTTGTTAAATCATCATTCCATGAAATTAATGGTATGCAATCAGCTGTTTTCAAACCATACGCAAAATTATTTTCGCTCACTAAAAATCCATCATAATTTAATGTGGGATCATGAGTCTCCTGAAAAATTGCAGTGCCATGAACTTGATTAAAATCTCGATACCCCTTTACTCCAAAATTTTTCCGCATAAATCTTTTACGTTCCTCAACATCTAAAATTGAGAAGCATTTTACTCCTCTGAGTGAAACAATGATATTTGGCATTCTGGAAATTCTGAGGAATCTAAAGTTCTCGATTTGAAATATTTCCATGTCAACTTTGTATGTGATCCAAACAATTTTGTATGTCACTTGGTAATTCACATTTAAATGAAAATTTCTCTTCATTTAAATTGAAGCCTAACTTATAAGCATGTAATGCTTGTCTTTTAAGAGAGTTAACTGCTTGCATTTCATCATCATTTGAATCTTTCCACTGCGTTATGTTGCAATATGCTTTATCTCCGACAATTGGAAATCCTTTATGTTTCATGTGCACTCTTATTTGATGAGTTCTACCTGTCTCAAGTGATATGTCTAACATAGAAAAATTTTTGAATTTCTTTAATACTTTAAAGTGAGTAATTGAATTTCTGCCGCCTTCCCTCACACAAAAAATTAGCCTGTTAGTAGGATGCCTTCCAATTGGTTTTTCAATGGTTCCACCTGAGATGGGAACACCATGTACCAAAGCCTTATAGCCACGGTAAATTGCTCTATTTTGGATCATATTAGTTATCAAAGTATGTGATTTTTGATTTCGTGCAATCAGCATAAGACCACTTGTATCTTTATCTAGACGGTGAACTAGGCCATAGCGCTCAATTGAATTTAATTCAGGGTACTTAAATATAAGTCCATTTATAAGCGTATTATCTTTTTGCCCAGCTCCGGGATGGACTGTTAATCCCGCTGGTTTATTTAATACAATTAGGTCATCATTCTCAAATATTGTATCTATTGGAATTTCTTGTGGTTCATCAACATCCTTCTGCTGCTCAACTAAACTTATTTTGATAGAGTCTCCAAGTTTTAATTTGTAATCTTTATATGATTTTTCATTATTTACTTTAACTTGATTTTGTAAGATACATCGTTGAACTATACCTCTTGATAAACCGTCTAAATTCTCAGCAAGAAATATATCTAGACGTTTATTAATATTGTCTTCGTCTATTTGAAAACTTTTTGATATCATAACCCTAAGTTTAACGCTGAAATTTGAACTTGATGATGAATAATAAACTTTTAATAGCAACAATTTTTATTTTGCTTCTCTCTGGCTGCGCTTCAAAAGATGATGAAGAGCGCGAGCCAGCAGAAGTGATTTTATATAATCTGGCACAAGACCGAATCAATGCCCAAAATTTTGTGGGTGCCGTCGAGTCTTTGTCAAGGATAGAGAGATTTTATCCTTTTGGGGTTTACGCTGAACAGGCTAGAGCAGACTTAATTTATGCCCATTACATGACTGGTGACTATGATTCAGCATATGCGTCATCTGAAAAGTTCATACGTCTATACCCTAGAAATACTAATATTGATTATGCATATTTCATGAGAGGCATGACCGGCTACTATCAGGATGATGGCATTATTGGAAATGTTTTTTCGTTAGAGTTGGCTAAAAGAGATGTTTCTGGAGCGATGCAATCTTACGCAGATCTTACTGAATACATAATACGTTTTCCTGAAAGCGAATATATTGATCCTGCACGAGAACGATTAATTTTTTTAAGGAACTTGATTGCAAGTAGTGAGCTTGATGGTGCGGAGTATTACTTAAAAAGAGGTGCCTATGTAGCTGCTCTTAATAGGGCTAACTATGTTTTGAAAAATATACCAAATTCTACTGAAAATTATCGAGCTCTTGAAATTATGAAAGATGCATATGAGAAGCTCGGCTATCCAGAATATGCGGAAAAAATTATTGAACTTCAAGAAGTAAATTAAATGAATTTTATTGTTGTTGGGGTAATTGCTCCCCTTGCTTATTTTCTTCTCAGATTGCTAATAAAGTCAGTAGTGCAAAATTTTATTATTAACATAAAAAAAAATACTAAAGTGGCAGAAGTTAAGGAGTGTCAAAAATGTGGTGTTTTTAAGCCGGCTAGCGAATTAAAAAGAATAGATTCCTCATACCAGTGCAGAAAAAATTGCTCATATGAGTAAATCTTTAAGGATAATATCAGGAGCTCTTGGCAGCAGAAGAATTAAGACTCTCTCAAATATAAATCTTAAACCCACCCCAGAAAAGCTACGTGAGAAACTCAATGCATGGTTAGTTAAAGATGTAAAGGGTGCTAATTGTCTTGATCTATTCTGTGGTTCAGGTTCGTTAGGGATTGAAGCAATTTCAAATGGGGCAAAGAGCTGTACTTTCGTCGAACAAAACCCACAGCTTTTTCAAATACTGAAAGACAACATCAAAGCTCTGGGGATTGAAGAGCAGTGTAACTTGATGAGAACTAATGCAGAAACCTTTGTTAGAAGGAATAAGGATAAAAATTTTTCTTTAATATTTTTTGACCCCCCCTATTCAAGAGATTACTATTCGAAATTTCTTGATCGTACAATTTTAAACCTTACACAGAAAAATACAGTTATCTACATCGAGCAATCTGCTCATGATAAGGTCATAGAGAATAGAAGGCTGGAAATGCTGAAGACATCTTCAACCGGAAATGCAAAAGGGACTTTATTCTTAGTCAAACCATGAAAATAAAAATCGGATCAAGAAGCTCAAAGCTTGCGCTCAAACAAGTAGAAATAGCAGTGAATGAAATGGGCATTAAAGACTATGAAATTGTAAAAATTAAAACACAAGGTGACCTTAAAAGTAGCGAGGGAAGAACTCAATTTGATAAATTAAACTTTGTTGAAGAAATAGAAAATTTACTTTTTAATGAAGAAATAGACCTTGCTGTTCATTCTGCAAAAGACATGCCAGCCAAAGATAATCCTAGTTTAAAGAACTGCTATATTATCGAAAATAGCTCTATTACTTATTATGATTCTTGGTTTAAGGATCTTCTTATATTCAGAGATGGAAGTGAAAAGAAATTTGAAAAGAGCATGAAATTAGGCACCTCAAGCCTAAGAAGAAAAATGCAGGCAAAATATTATTTAAATGCCTTAAATATACATGATCTCAACGGGAATATTGACACAAGAATCAATAAACTGGAGTCTGGAGACTATGATTGCATAATACTTGCTAATGCAGGTTGTAAAAGACTTAAATACAACCTTAATGCAGTTGAGTTGGATCACTATACCTCTCCTGGACAAGGAATGATCTGCATTCAGTCAAAAGGGACTTCTTCATATCTTGAGGAGTTAGATCTGAAACATAAAAGAAATAAAATTATGATGGATCTGCAAAAAAAGTTTCTCATTGAAGTTGGCGCTGATTGTAATTCATCTATTGCATTAAATGTTGAGCTTCAAACATCTTTTGAAGATGTAACTTTGAATGTAGAAGTGTATGGAAAAAATAAAAAGATTAAATTTTCAGGATATGGAAAAGATTGTCTACAAGATGCATTAGCAAAATTTCATTTAATGAAAGGGGGGTTACTTTTAAATGAACATAATTGATACAAGCACGTCTGTAAGATTAGATTCAATTAAGAACAGTGAAATCAGAAATATTCCTCTATTTGATATAAAACGACTTAATCACCAACTCGATCATTTGGATTTTGAAAATGTCATTTTCCAAAGTAAATCTTCAGTGGATTGTTTTGACCATTTTAAATTTATTTCTGAAAAAAAAATCTTTGCTATAGGAGAGGGGACTGCACTTGCTTTGAAAAACAAAAATATTTCAACACTTGTTCCTGAGAAATTTGGATCTAAAGGATTAATTGATTTTATTAAAAGAAAAAAATACGGTGGAAATTCGTTAATTATTAAAGGGGCTGAAGGATTAAGTATAGTAAGGGATGAGCTAGTAAACTTGGGTTATAAAGCTAGTGAAATTTCATGCTATGAGAGAGAAAAATTTATCTCCTATAGCCACCTAAGAGCTGACTATGATGGTGCAGATGTCATTATTTTTACAAGCTTATTTTCTGCAGAAATATACTTTCAAGAATTATTTACAAAAAATTCTAGAGCCATCTTTTTAGGAATATCAGAAAGAATATGTAGTTGTGCAGATAAGTTTGATGTAAAAATCAATCAAATTGATTACTTCTCAAAAAATTTAGTAAAGGATATTAGAAATATTATTTAGTTTTTGTTTTGGTCATTGAAGAGAAAAACTCTTCGTTTGTTTTAGTGTTCTTAAGTTTTGAAATAAGAAATTCAGTTGCCGCCACCTCTTCCATTTCACTTAAAACCTTTCTTAAGAGGTGCATTCTTGTAAGCTCATCTTTATCCGTTAATAAATCTTCTCTTCTTGTCCCAGAACGAAGTATATTTATTGCGGGGAATACTCTTCTTTCTGCAATTTTACGTTCTAAATGAACTTCCATGTTCCCTGTTCCTTTAAATTCCTCATAGATTACTTCATCCATCTTAGAACCAGTATCAACAAGGGCTGTAGCAAGGATGGTTAGACTTCCTCCTTCTTCTATATTTCTTGCAGCTCCATAGAATCTTTTAGGTCGCTCTAGTGCTTGGGAATCAACACCGCCTGAAAGAATCTTACCACTAGCAGGCTGAACAGCATTATAAGCCCTTCCTAATCTTGTAATTGAGTCGAGAAGAATAACTACGTCTCTTTTATGCTCAACCAATCGTTTTGCTTTTTCTATGACAAGATCTGCAACTTGAACATGTCTTTGTGGCGATTCATCAAATGTACTGGCAATAACTTCAGCATTTACTGATCTTCTCATGTCTGTTACCTCTTCAGGTCGCTCATCTATTAACAAAACAATTACATGAACTTCAGGGTTATTTTTAATAATAGATTGCGCCATGTTCTGCAATAGTAATGTTTTCCCTGCTTTTGGTGGTGAGACAACTAAACCCCTTTGCCCTCTGCCTATTGGAGCAACGAGATCAATTATCCTAGGTGATAAGTCTTCTGAGCTACCAGTACCAGTCTCAAGTTTAAGTCTTGAGTCTGGAAATAGTGGGGTTAAGTTTTCAAAAGCTATTTTTTCTTGGCTTTTTGATGGCTCATTATCATTTATGCTCTCTACTTGAACCAAGGCAAAATACCTCTCTTGCTCACGTGGTGCTCTAATATTACCCACCACAAAATCACCGGTTCTTAGGTTAAATTTTCTTATTTGACTCGGAGAAACGTATACATCATCAGGTCCGGCTTGAAACGAACCCCACGGAGATCTTAAGAAACCAAAACCATCTGGTAGAGTTTCTAATATCCCTCCTCCCAAAAGTTCCTTTTTGTCTGAAGAGATACTTTTAAGGATATGAAATATTATGTCGGCTTTTTTCAACCGAGAAACATTTTTTAGTCCATGCTTTTCAGCAATTTCTAAAAGATCTTTTGTTCCCTTTTGTTTTAATTCTAATGCATTCATAAATAAATTGAGATTTGAAAGAGTGGTGAGTGATTTAAGATACCACTTTTAAATGTTTTGTAAAGCCTTAAAGATTTCGAGTAATTAGATCTTCAAGCTCTTCGAAGCTTACTGCACCAATCAAAGTATCAACTTGCTCACCATTTTTAAATAAGATAAGTGAAGGGATGCTCCTGACATTGTATTCCAATGCCAATTCTCTATTTGAATCAACATCAATCTTACAAACTGATAAGTTTTCAGAGTATTTCTCTGATAGCTCTTCAAGCCTTGGAGCAATTTGCTTACAAGGTCCGCACCATTCAGCCCAAAAATCTGTAAGCACTAACTTAGATTCAGATAAAACATCTGAATTGAATGAATCTTTAGTTGTTACTTTAGTCATATTTTTTTGCTATCCACTTGGCAAAGTAAGTAATCACAGATTTAGATCCTGCTCTAAACAAAGTGATTAAACTTTCATCGATTACATTATTGTCAAATATTTTTTTGTCAATACCTAATTTAAGCATAGAGTATTCTCCACTTACCTGATATGCAAAGATAGGAACAGAGTAATTTATCGCTAAATCCCTTATTACATCAGCATTAGGCATTGCGGGTTTCACCATTAAAATATCGGCACCTTCATTTAAATCTGTTTCGGCTTTCATATTTGCCTCAATAATATTTCTATAATCCATTTGATACGTTTTTTTTGATATTCCTTTCTTTTGCTTAGAGCCTACAGCCTCGCGAAATGGTCCATAAAAATTTGAAGAATATTTAGAGGAGTAACTTAAAAGGATTGTATTTTTATGGCCGTTCGATTCAAGGTCAGAGCGAATGTACCCAATCCTGCCATCCATCATATCTGAGGGAGCTAAAATATCGGACCCTGCGCTAGCAAGATTAATAGACATTTTAGATAACATTTGAAGTGTTTCATCATTGTTTACATAATCATCTATCACAACTCCATCATGACCAGTTGAAGTATATGGATCTAATGCAACATCAGAAATGACAATTAATTCAGGGAAATTTTTTTTAACTTTCTGAATAATTTTGCATATAAAGTTTTCTGGGTTTATTGCTTCACTTCCCACTACATCTTTTGTAACCCCGGAAAGATTAGGAAATAGTGCAACTGTTTTTATACCAAGAGCTAAAAGAACCTCAATTTCTTTGAGGAGACCATTCAATGAATAGAGCTTCTGTCCGGGCATACTTTCTATGTCTGTATTTCTAGAATTTGAATCTGATACAAATAATGGCTGAATAAGCTTTGATTTATCAATACTTACATCAGAAACTAGATCTCTAATTGTCTTATTAAGCCTAAGCCTTCTTGATCTAGTGTTAGGAAATTTTCGTGACAGCTTTTTCATAGAGGGAGCTATTATAAACTAGCAAACTTTGCTGTAAATTTTTTTTAACATTATTTTGAAGTATATTAAGATATTGATGATTTAAACTAATTAGTTTAAAACAAAAATTTTTTAGATCTCTATAGCTATCAAAACGAAACTTTAGGCACCATAAATTGAAAGTAAAAAAGCATATTGTGCGAAAATTTTAAAATAGAATATTGTAAAATGTTGTTAAAATCTTTGAAAATATTAATAAAATCTTTTAAAATCATTTAAATGAAAATACTGGTAATAAATGGAGTTAATCTTAATATGCTCGGCAAAAGGGAGCCAGAAATGTACGGGAAACTCTCACTATTAGATCTTGAGAACTCAATTAAATCACTTGATTTTAAGGCAGATATTGAATTTTTTCAGAGTAATTCTGAAGAGGATATTATTCATAAAATTCATAGCCAAAAAGAGCATAAGTACGATTTTGGTGTGTTTAACTTTGGTGCACATACTCATACAAATATTGCCATTAGAGACGCAATTTTATCGGTAAATTTTAGATTTTATGAGGTTCATATTTCTAATGTTTTTGCTAGAGAAGAATTTAGGCATGTTTCATTTTTCAGCGATATTGCTGAAGGAAGCATAGTTGGTTTTGGTTTTGATGGATACGAGTATGCTATTAGAAAAATTTTAAAGGGGGACTAATGGATCTTAGAAAAATAAAAAAGTTAATTGAGATGCTTCAAGAATCTGACCTTAATGAGATTGAAGTCAGAGAAGGAGAAGAAAGTGTAAGAATAAATAGAGAAAAAGAGGTGCAACATTTTGTGCAAGCCCAATCGGAGAAAGCCTCAAATGCAACTAAATCTGTAAGCAAGAGAGGGAGTCTTGAGGAAGATAAAGATGAAGACCTCAACCTAAAAAATATTAAATCTCCAATGGTTGGAACTTTCTATCGCAAACCTGCACCTGATAAATCTCCTTTCATAGAGGTAGGACAAAAAATAAATATCGGTGACACCGTATGCATAGTTGAAGCGATGAAAATGATGAATCAGGTCAAATCGGAATTTCAAGGTATTATCAAAGAAATACATATTCAAGATGGCCAGCCTGTAGAATTTGATCAAACTCTAATTTCAGTTGAATAAACGAAAAAAAATTCTCATTGCTAATAGAGGCGTCATTGCTATAAGGGCTCTGCGTGCTGCAAAAGAATTGGGTTACGAGGTTGCTTCCGTATATTCCACTGCTGATAGAAATCTAAAACATTTAAAGCTTTCAGATGAAGCAATATGTATTGGTCCTCCTGATTCTAGAGAAAGTTATTTAAATGAAGCTGCCATCATATCAGCTGCTGAGTTGGCAAATGTTGATGGAATCTATCCAGGTTATGGCTTTCTAGCCGAGAATGCTGAATTTGCAGAGAAATGTAAAAATAGTGGATTCAAGTTCATAGGGCCTAGCCATGAAATCATTTCCTTAATGGGAGATAAGATTAGGGCAAAAGATTTGATGAGACAACTAGGAGTACCAGTAGTGCCTGGTTATGAAGGTCCAGTAGACAGCAAACAACAAATTGAAAATGAAGTCACTAAAATTGGCCTCCCCGTAATAATAAAGGCTGCAGCAGGTGGGGGCGGAAGAGGCATGAGAATAGTAAAAGAAATTTCACAACTTTGGGGTGCTATTCAGGATGCAAAATCTGAGGCGAATGTCGCCTTTGGAAATGATTTGGTTTTCATAGAGAAATATCTTGAAAGACCCAGACATGTTGAGATTCAAGTCTTTGGTGATGGAAGGGGGAAAGTAGTTCACCTCTTTTCTCGTGATTGTTCATTGCAAAGAAAGTATCAAAAAATAATAGAAGAGGCCCCAGCAGCTAATATTCCATTAGAGAAACTTGAAGAGATACATAGAATTTCTGTTCAAGCATGCCAAGAACTTAAATATGAGGGGGCAGGAACGCTTGAATTCCTCTATGAAAATGAAGAATTCTTTTTTATTGAAATGAATACTAGGATCCAAGTAGAACACACAGTAACTGAAATGATTACTGGAATTGATATTGTCCAAGCACAGTTAGAGCTTGCCATGAATAATGTATTCTCACTTGATCAAGAAAAAATAAAAATAAATGGTCATGCTATGCAATGTCGTATCAATGCAGAGGATCCAAATACATTTGTACCTTCTCCAGGGAAAATAATGCAAATACATAGGCCTGGAGGGTACCATGTCAGATTTGAATCTCAGATCTATTCTGGTTACGATGTTCCCGCTTACTATGATTCATTAATAGCTGAAATCATTGTAAAGGACTCTAATAGAGACAGAGTTCTCAATAAAATGAGAATGGCATTAAATGAAACAGTAATAGAAGGCATTCAAACAAATATTGAACTACATCAAAAAATTATGAGCAATCAAGAATTTAAAGAGTACAAACACTATATTAAGTTCCTAGAGGACAAAATGGTCGAAAATAATGAGTGAATATAATCACAAAGATATAGAATTAAAAGCTCAAAACCATTGGAAAAAGAAGAATCTTTTTAGTCCAAGTGAAAACGATCCTAAATATTATTGTTTATCAATGTTTCCATATCCCTCAGGAAGGTTACACATGGGGCACGTAAGAAATTATACAATCGGAGATGTAATATCAAGGTTTAAAAGACTTGAGGGTTTCAATGTTCTGCAACCTATGGGATGGGATTCTTTTGGATTGCCTGCGGAGAATGCTGCAATACAAAATAAAAGCCATCCTCTTAAATGGACGAATGAAAATATTGCATCAATGAAGGCTCAATTGCAAAGGCTTGGGTATAGCTATGATTGGTCAAGAGAAATAAAAACATGTGAACCCAACTACTACAAATTTGAACAAGAGCTCTTTATTGAAATGTTCAAAAAAGGCCTTGTTTATAGAAAAAAATCGTTGGTAAACTGGGATCCTGTTGATAAAACTGTGCTTGCAAACGAACAAGTAATTGATGGGAAGGGTTGGAGATCAGGAGCAGTTATTGAGCTTAAAGAAATAGATCAATGGTTTATCAAAATAACCGAATATGCTGAAGAACTTAATGATGGCTTAGATAATTTAGATTGGCCTGACAATGTAAAGCTAATGCAAAAAAACTGGCTTGGAAAGTCTGTTGGTGCAGAAGTTAACTTTGAGCTATCAGATGGACAAGATGAAATTAAAGTATTCACAACACGCCCAGATACAATTTTTGGTGTTACATTTTTAGGTATATCTCCACACCATGAAATATCAAAAAATCTTGCTAAAAACAATGAGAAAGTCTCATTATTTTTAGACCAATGTTCAAAAAATAAAGCCGCTGAAGCAGAGCTTTCAACCGCAGAAAAAAAGGGTCTAAGAACTGCCTTATATGCAATACACCCATTAACAAAAGAAAAGATTCCTGTTTGGATAATCAATTATGTGTTGATAGATTATGGTTCTGGAGCAATTATGGGTGTTCCAGCTCATGATGAAAGAGACTTTGAATTTGCACAAAAATTTAAAATTGAAATTAAGCCTGTTATTAATTGCAGCGAAAACGATGAGTTACCTCTCACCTCGAAAGGATCATTGATAAACTCTCATCAATTTGAAGGTCTTACTTCAGATGAGGCTATTAATGACATCTCTTTGAAACTTGAAGAGCTTGAAAAGGGGAAAAAAACAATTGAGTGGAGATTAAGAGATTGGGGAGTAAGCAGACAAAGATATTGGGGATGTCCAATTCCAATAATCTATAAAAATAATGAAGCAATAACACCCAATCAGAATGATATTCCTGTGATATTACCAGTCGAGGAAGAAAGCAATTCTCCTCTTGCACAAAATTCAGATTTTATAAACGAAATAGATGGATTTAAGCGAGAAACTGATACTTTTGATACCTTCATGGAGTCTTCTTGGTATTATGCAAGATATCCATCTTCTGATAATAATAAAGAACCATTTGATAAAAGAACTAATTTTTGGCTTCCTGTTGATATTTATGTAGGAGGGGTTGAACATGCAATACTACATTTACTTTACGCGAGGTTTTTTCATAAAGTCTTAAGAGACCTTGGACACATAAAAAGTGATGAACCTTTTAAGAAACTATTGACTCAAGGTATGGTTTTAAAAGATGGTGCAAAAATGTCAAAATCCAAAGGAAATACTGTCGATCCAGAGCCCTACATTGAAAAATATGGCGCAGATTCTATCAGAACTTTTATGATTTTTGCTAGCCCCCCAGAGCAATCGCTAGAGTGGTCTGATAGTGGTTTAGAGGGTTGCTATAAATTCTTAAAACGACTTTGGGCATTGTCTGAAAAAGTTAAGAATTTCAATTCCTCGAATTTTAACAATACCTCTCAGAGTCTTAAAGAGGAAAATATTAAATTATTTATAAAAATTAATGACGATTATAAGAAAAGGTTAAACCTTAATACTGTTGTTTCTTCATGTATGGAGATATTAAATAATATTTCTGGGAGAATTAAACATAATGAAGCTGAATGCAAAGAAGAAGATTTTAATGATTGTTTTAGATTCTTGCTTTTATCGCTATTCCCTATAGCCCCTCATATATGCGAAATTATTTTTAAAGAAAATTTTTCAGAAGATATAAACCTTGTTGGGTGGCCTAATGAAGAGTTTTTCCAAGATAATACACAACAGACAAATATTGTTGTCCAAGTAAATGGAAAGGTAAGAGCAAATATAACGGCTCCAATCATATTAGAGCAAAGGGAAATTGAACAGCTTGCTAAAGACAACGAAAATGTTGCTAAGCATCTACAAAATAAGAATATAATTAAAGTAATTTTTATAAAAAATAAGATATTAAATTTTGTTCACTCTTAGACTCATACTCATTGCGATTACTACAGGATGTGCATCCTTAGACCAAAGAAGTTATGGAGATATAATCTTTGATAATTCTTTTAATTCCCAAAATAAATTTATTTTACAAACTTGCCTTACTAATTCGGAGGATAATTTATATCTTAGCAACCTGAGTTTTTTATCTCTTTCAGAGAACATAAATTCAATCGGACTAGAATTTAATTCTAAAATAAGTATGACAATTGACTACAAATCTGATCTGGAAGATGAGAAAACAACCTTTAGAACAGACTTAGAATCAGAGACAAATTATATCTCAAGCAATATGGCAGCCACACAACAGCAGGAGATTGTTGAAGAAATGCTTCTAAAATTCTGTAATTATCTTTCTAATACTAGACCTAATGATTAATGCTTTTGATTTTTTAAAAACGCCAGAGTACCGGTCAACAAAATTTATACTTTTTGGTGATGAGCCCTCGATAATATTCAAAGTACGAAAATCTATCAAAAAGAAATACGGTGGTAACTTTGAAAAATTTGAGCTTAATTTATCAGATGCAGATTTTGAAGATAACTTTAAAGCTGTTCAAGTTTCAAATAGCCTATTTGATAATTTAAAAATAATAGAAATTAAACTAGATAAAAACAGACTATCAAAAGATATCATCAAAAGGATAAATATAATTAATGATATTGAGTCTGAGAATTTAATCATTGTTGAAATTCCAAACTTTACCAGCAAAACATTTAAAAAAGATCTGTTGCCATTATTTTCAAATATTCCAAATGTAGTGAGTTGCTCTGCAACATCTAAAGAGGATCTGCAAAATTACCTTTTGAGCACCCTTCCAGAAAAATTTAATAATCAAACCAATATTGAATTTCTTTGTGATCTTTATGAGGGCAACTTTCAAAGCCTACATAACGATGTTGAACATACAATTCTGATTAAAGACGAACTCTCAGATCTACAAGAACTGTTTTTTGATAATTCTATAAAAAATAATTTCAAACTTTTTGAATTAATAAGTAATGGCAAAACTACTGAAGTTATTGATATATTGAGATCGATGAAAAAGAATGATAAAAATTCTGCAGCTCTTGTTTTATGGATATTATCAAGAGATTGTCGAGCAATACTTGAGCTAAAAAAAGGAAATAGTAATCTGAAACCGATGCGAATATGGGATAATCAGCAGATCTATTATCAGAAAGTAGCAAAAAATATTTCACAACAAGGAATGAATAAAATAATTTTACTTTTAGATAAATTTGATAAAAGTATTAAAGGTGTAAATGATCACGACTCATGGGTATTAGCAGAAGATATAGCAATTGCTCTTTCTAATAGAGGTTAAGAGAATAAAGATAAAATCCAATTCCAAATTATTTCAAATAGCCTTTCAAAGAAACCAAGCTCTTCAACTGATTCAAGAAATACTAAATCTTCTTCGGCTAAGAGGTTGCCGTCAGAGTCTATAGCTTGAACTTTTCCAATATTATTGCCTTTAATAATTGGTGCTAAGACTTGGTCAGGTACAGTAATTAAGTATTCTAATTCTATGTCTTTAGGGAGAGTTAAAACGACGTCATTTTTTGCGCCAATACTAACTTCATCTTTAATTCCGGCTACAACTTTTATAGATTTTAAAGCTTCATTTTTAATTATTCGTTTCTCTTTACTGAAATATTTAAAACCATAATTCATGAGTAGGGTTACATCATTGAATCTTTTGTCATTTTCACTACCAAGAACTACTGCTATAAGCCTCATATCATCTCTTATTGCTGCTCCAACTAAACAGTAACCGGCATTCTTTGTATATCCGGTTTTGCCGCCGTCAAAAATATCATCTCTCCAAAGAAGTCTATTTCGGGAACCTTGTGTAATTCCACCATAAGTAAATGACTTTTCTGAATAAGTTTTATAGTGTTCAGGGAAATCTTTAATAATTGCTGCTGTAAGAATTGCAAGATCCATTGCTGAAGTGACGTTTTCTGTATCAGGAAGACCTGTTGCGTTATTAAAGTTTGAATTCTTCATTCCAAGCTCAATAGCATACTCATTCATCAAATAAACAAAATTTTCCTCACTCCCTGCAATGTGTTCAGCGAGAGCCACACTGGCATCATTTCCTGACTGTATGATCATTCCTTTTATTAAATCGGAAACTTTGACATTAGTCCCTTCTCTTATAAACATCTTGGATCCTGGGGTTTGCCATGCTTTAACAGAGATTCTTGGGTCATCTTCTAGGCTTATAAATTCATCTTCAAGATAATCGGCTACTACATAACTGGTCATTAATTTAGTAAGGCTAGCAGGCTCAACACTCTGGTCTTCATTAAAACTAACTATCACTTTTTTTGTGCTTGGTTCATAAAGAATGTAGCTCCCTATTCCAAGATCGGGAGGTCTCGGTATAGCGCTTAAGGCTCCTGCAAGGATGGTCAAAATTAGAAACTTAATTTCTTTCATAGAATTCCTTTGATATCGCTATCGCAAGTTGATGTATCACCAAAGCATAATAGCTACTTCGGTTATATTTAGTTATAACAATGAAATTGTCAAATCCTAGATATAGCATAGTTTCATTTCCTTCAATCACAAAAAGTGGAGTTGCTTTACCCTCAAAGTTTGAATTTGTTAATTCCATCCGTTTCATTTCTTCAGAATTGATTCTTGTTCTAAAGTTATTTACTTTATATGGAAAATTATATGAGTTGATCTGGTCCTCATTAAAATCTAAAAATTTTTCATTGATTTCAAAGGATTCAACTGGAATTTTTCCGCTTTTCCAACCATGAACCTTTAAATAATTTGCCACGCTTGCAATACCATCTTCCAAAGAATTTGTCATATCAACTTTACCATCTTGATCGTAATCTACGCCATAAGCTAGATAGCTTGAAGGGATGAATTGGCCAAGGCCTAAAGCTCCTGCCCATGAGCTTTTCATATCTTTGGGGCTCAATTGATATTCTTTTGATAAAAGGAGTAGCTGAACAAGCTCTTTTTGCCAAAATTTACTATTTGACTCAAAGGCTAGAGTAGATATTGCATCGAGAGGGTTCAGGCTTCCAAGGTTTTTGCCAAAGTTTGTCTCTGCTCCAATTATTGAAGCGATGTAAAACTTTGATACTCCATAATCATTTTCAATCTTATCAAAAAGATCAGAATATTTAACTAGGAAATCTGCGCCATCTTTAATTCTTTGTTGTTTTAGAAAAATCTTTCTGTACCTGTTCCAAGAAAATTTTGTTTCTGGCTGATTGTCGCGACTTCTTATTACTCTCTGTAAAATGACTGCATTCGATAAATAATTTTTTACTTCTTCCTCGGACAGAGCGGTGTTTTTAGCTGTATCAAAAATAAACTGCTTAACGTCTTCTCTTTCAGAAATATCCGAGAAAGTTAAAAATGGGACGATTATTAATATAATAATTCTCATGACCTAAGGAAGCCTCTTGATGAAAAAATAAATCCCAACATTATTGAAAAGCATAGCAAAGATGAGCCGCCCTTGGTAAAAAATGGTAGCGGAAGACCAACAACAGGGATCATGCCACTTACCATCAAAATATTAACTAAAAAACTAAATCCAATTACGAAAATAAAATAAGATCCTAAATAATAAGGTGATAAATCCTCGGAAAGACTCTTTTCCTGCAATAGAACTAAAAGGCTTAGAATTATAAATGTCCCTATTAAAACAAATATTATCATTACTCCTAGAAAACCAAATTGTTCTGCAAATATTGAGAAGATGAAATCTGTATCGGCCTCTGGAAGGAAATTAAACTGGTTTTGTTTGCTTTTGAGAAATCCCTCACCAAATAGTTCACCAGAACCGATGCTAATCTGAGATTGTAATATATTCCACCGCTCTGAAATATTGCCTTCGGAGGAAAACCAGCTCAGTATTCTTCCCTTTTGGTATTCAGTAAAACCAAAATTATAAATTACAGGAGAAAAAATTACTGACGACCCCAATAGTCCAAAAAAATATTTTCTATTCATACCGCATATGAATAAAAGCATTAACCCAAACACAATATAGATTAATCCAGTTCCCAGATCGGGTTGAATGATTATTGGTGCTGAGGTTGCAAATAGCACTGCTAACAGAAATACTGATCTTCTAAAGTTAAATTTAAAATTAAAATATCTAAGGTACTGAATTACGAAGATACCAAAAGAAATTTTCATGAATTCAGATGGCTGTAAGCTTAAAAAACCAAAATCTAACCATCGTTTAGAGCCATTTATTTCTTTACCAAAAACCTCAACACTCAATACTAATAAAACATTAAATAAGAGAACAACCCATCCAAAGGATAGAATCCTATTTAGATTTACTGTATAAAAAATACCTGTAACAATAATGATTGAAAAAAGTGTTATTAGAAGAAACCTTAAGAAATAGTTTATATCTATCGAAGTAACAGAAAAAATTGTAAGACTCCCAAAAATTATAATCCCAATTAAAGAAGTTAAGATAAAAAAATTACGTAAATCAAAACTCATTTTAAAAGAACCTCAAGGACATCCCTAGCAATTGGGCCAGCAACACTCCCGCCACCTTCGCCATTTTCCACAACAACACTTATTGCATATCTAGGGTTATCATATGGTGCGTACCCAATGAATACTGCATGATCTCTTAAAGCAGGGTTTTCTCTAATTGTTTCGTATTCTTCTCTAGATTTTATATCAACAATTTGGCTAGTTCCGCTTTTGCCTGCAAGTCTGAGTTCACCGGGATTGACTCGAAATGCTGTTCCATTTCGAGAATAAACAACATCAATCAACGCTTGATTAAGTTTTTCCCAATCGGATCCATCTAGATTCTGATTAAGAAAAAACTCCTTCTGATTCAATGCCTCTGATAGATAAGGTAGTTTATATTTACCCTTGTTAGCAACCATCGCTGCAATTAAAGATAAGTGTAAAGGGGTTATCTGCATATAACCTTGACCAATACCTAAATTAATAAGATCACCTTTAAAAAGGTTTCTTCCAAAATTTTTCTGTTTCCATGAATCATTGATTAATGGGCTGAACTGATGTGGATAGCAGTCTATGCATAGTCTTGTGCCAAAAGACGCCGAAAATAAAAATTCTTCTAAGCTTTCTTTTTGAAATCTTGTAGCTAGATTCATAAAAAAGGGGTTTGAGCTCTCCACAAGTGCTTTTTCAAGATCGGTAATTCCATGACCGCCCTCTTTCCAAGCATTGAATATCCTTTGCTCTTCTTCAAATCTGAAAAAGCCGTCATCAAAAATAGTCTCTTCCCAATTTGTATAGTTCTGTCCAAGAGAAAAAATAGATAAAAGTGGCTTAATTGTTGACCCTGGTGGATATAGCCCCATGAACGCCCTATTAAAAAGAGGCCTTGAATTATCCTCCAGTAATTCAGCATATTGTTTTGATGAAATACCACTTAAATCATTTGCACTTATAGATGGGGCGCTTACAGCTACAGGAATACTAAAGTCATCCAGGTCTATGACAACTATAGCTCCCTGTTTTCCATCGAGAAGGTCGTAAGCAAATTTCTGGGCTTCGAAACTTATCGATATAAAAAGATCTTGGCCCTCAACAAATTCATCTTCTTTTGTCAGAATTTTTTTTGTTCCTCTTGCATTTCTTTGGAAATATCTCTTTCCATGTGTTCCGGTAAGCTCATTCTCATAAACTCTTTCTAGTCCAGATTTCCCTACTTTTTGCCATAGCTTTGAGTTGTATCCTTCTATTCTATTATTGAAATACTTTTCATCAGACTGGTTTATGTACCCTAAATGGCCGAGTACATGAAAAATTGAAGGGTGAGAATTATAAACTCTTTTATAATTTTCAAGTATTGAAAAACCATTTAGCTCATTATTTCTTACTAAAAATTTTGATAGTTGTTCTAGAGATAATTTACTCAAGACAATCTCTTGATTGCCAGATGCAATTGATTTCTTAACAATTGACTCGATCTCAATTTGTTCTAACTTATCTTGGAAAATTTCAGAAAGTAATTTGATTGATTTAATTGATGGTTTCTGTTCTAAATCAATTGCGACAGAGAAAATCTTCTCATCCTCTACTAGCACCTCATTATCCCTTGATATAATTCTTCCTCTTTTTGGATAGGTATATTCAAATGTATTAATATTCTTTTCTCTTTGGTTTTTTAATACCTCTCCTTCTATTATCTGTAGGTAGAAAAAGCGAACAGAGAGCATCACCAAGCAAAAAGTGAAAATAATCAAAAGAAACCTTATTCTTTTTGAAAGCACTAATAAATTATTATTCTTCAATTTGTTGAAAAGGGTGATTATTGATCACACAACTTACTCTATAAAATTGTTCTAATACCATTATTCTAAAAACCTCATGAGAAAATTCCATGTCTGATAGAGAAATAATCTCTGAACTCTTTAATTTTAGACTTTGAGATATTCCGTAAGTTCCTCCGATAATAAAAGTTGATTCAGAATTTAAATTTATTAGAAATTTGGAAAATGCTTCAGAGGAGTACTTTTTTCCTTCTTTATCAAAACAAAAAAATGGTTTCGATAAATCCAATTTTTTAGCTATTAATTTAGCTTCATATTCGCATTGATCAATTTTTTTTTTAAATTGTATTTTCACCTGTATTCTCGTGAGATTAACTTTGATAATTGATGTTAGCCTCTTAAGAATTTTTGTTTCAAGATGCGACGCCTTCTTGCGATTTGAAATATAAACCAAATTAATTTTCAATTGCCTCTATCCCATAAGGACTCAAGGTCATAATGTTCTCTTGATTCCTCTGTCATGATATTAACAAGGACATCGCCTATATCAATTAAGATCCACTCTTTGGCCTCTTGTCCCTCAGTCCCTAAAACTTTTACTTTATTATCTTTCAAAGAATCAATTACTTTATCTGAGATTGATTTAAGATGCCTACTTGACGTACCAGTAGCTATTATTAAGTTTGAGGCGAATGATGAAAATTTTTCAATATCAATTTCACTTACATTTTGAGCTTTCATATCATCAAGCGCATCTAAACAAATTTTTTTTATTTCATTGTGGTCATTAAGTGTTTTTGGCATCAAAGTTATTATATTTGTTTATTTGTTGGTTTGAGAACTAATAAGAGATACTAAATCTTTTTGTAATCCTAAAAAATTCTTATTACTGCACATTAATATTGCAGTATGATCGGAGTCGCGCCCAATTAGAAGGTCAGCTAAATTTGATTTTTCTAAGATTGTGCAGTTATCAAAGAACACCTGCTGCTCTTTAGATACATTAACCAAATAAGTTTCTCTGGTCTCAAGAATTTTTTTAATTTCTTCATTGTGTAAACCTCTTTTCATAGTATTGGAACCAAACTCTAAAATTAACACTACATTTTTGAATTCTGATTCTACTTTTTCTAATGCTTTCTCTATTGCTGTAGGATGGTGAGCAAAGTCATCAATAATTGTAAATTTTTCATTATTAAAAATAGTTTCAAACCTTCTTTTTACACCTGAAAAATTTATGAAAACGTCAACATCCTTTTGTAAGTTGCTTATTATTTTAATTACTGCTTTAGAAATATTTAGGTTTGCTTCATGAAAATCCTTGCCACCTGCTTTTATCTCAGTTACTGAGCATTGGATTTCAGTAGAGTTAATTCTCTCTAGGAATTTCTGCCTGACACCTGAGGCATTAATTAAAACTGACGATTCAGCATTCATACTTTGCATTAACTCAATAAACCTTCCTTCTATTTGTTCAATATTGTTAAAAATGTCTGCATGATCGAATTCAATATTATTTACTACTAACAATTTTGGATGATAATGAAGAAATTTAGGGTTCTTGTCAAAATAACAAGTGTCATACTCATCTGCTTCAATTATAAAATTTTTATTAGATCCTAAATTAAATGAATTCATTGCTCCTAATGGCACGCCAGCGATTAAATACCCTGGGTTTACGTCAAGTGCATTTAAACCATGGGCAATCATCGTCGTTACAGATGTTTTCCCATGCGTTCCAGATATAGCTATAACTTCTCTGTCTTTTAGAATATTTTCGTAAAGCCAGGCTGGGCCTGATTCAATGTTTTTATCCGCATCAAGAATGTATTCCAACAATTCATTTCCTCTTGAGACAACATTTCCAATTATATATTTATCTGCCTCTCTAAAGTTTTCTTTAGTGAATCCTTCTAAAAAACTAATATTTGCCTTTTTTAGTTGATCCGACATTGGAGGATAAACTTTAGCATCTGCTCCTTCAACTTCATGGCCTAGTTCCTTTGCAATGAGTGCAAGATTTCCCATAAGGGTCCCTGAGATGCCTAAAAAAAATAATTTCATGCTTTTAGTAATGCTAAATGGAGTATAAGATAACTCAAATGAAAAATGCATTTTATGCTCAATCAGGTGGAGTTACTTCCGTTATCAATACCTCAGCTTACGGAGTTATTTCAGAGATAGTTAGTAGAGAAAAAACAACAAAAGTCTATGCAGGACAAAATGGAATTGTTGGATTGCTTGAGAACAAACTATATGACCTGTCTAAAACAAAAAAACCTTTTGAATTATTAAAAGATTGCCCTGCTGGAATGTTCGGTTCATGCAGATATAAACTTCCAGATATAACAGACACAAAATTTTATGAAAATCTTTTTAAAAAATTAGATGCAAAATCAATAAAGTATTTTTTTTATAATGGTGGCAATGATTCAGCTGACACATGTCTAAAGGTAGCCACGGCAGCAAAATCACTTGGATACGATTTAAATGCAATAGCTGTACCTAAAACTATTGATAATGACTTAGCAGTAACCGATAACTGTCCAGGATTTGGATCTGTAGCTAAATATATTGCAACTTCATGTAAGGAAGCATCTCTAGATATAAAATCTATGTGCAAAACATCAACAAAAGTATTTATTCTAGAGGTTATGGGAAGAAATGCTGGGTGGATAGCTGCATCTGCAGAACTCGCTAACACCGAAGAAATGAATTTAGTTCACAAAATACTTCTTCCTGAAATTAGATTTGATGAGGGTAGTTTCCTTAAAGAAGTTGAGAATGATGTATCTAGATATGGTTATTCGGTGATTGTTGCTTCAGAGGGACTTAAAAATAAATCGGGAGAATTGTATGCTGCAAGCACCTCAAAAGATTCTTTTGGGCACAATCAGCTAGGAGGTTTAGCGCCAAAATTATCACAATTGATCAATGAAAACCTTAATTTGAAATACCATTGGTCTGTATCTGATTACTTACAAAGAAGTGCCAGACATCTAGCCTCTGGAACGGATCTAAAGCAAGCCTATGAAGTAGGAAAATATGCAGTTAATTTTGCACTTGAAGGAGAAACTGGCATCATGCCAGTTATTAAGAGAATTTCTAATGCTCCATATGCTTGGGAAATTGATAAAGGAGACTTAAAAAACATTGCAAATCTTGAAAAAACTTTGCCAGAAAACTACATTTCAGACTGCGGTTTTAGAATCACTCAGGATGGAAAGAACTATTTGGAGCCGCTTATTCAAGGAGAAAACTATCCGAAATTTGAAAATGGGGTCCCAAAATACGAACAGCTAGACCTGCATATTTCAGATTGAGTTAAATTCTGTTATTTTTGATCTTAGCGATAAAATAATATCTTTGATTTCATCCTCATTTAAAAAGTACCCTAACTTAAATTTCTTTCTATTTGCCACCAAATATATTGACTGTTTTGGTGATTTTTCAACGAGAAATTTTGCATGAAACCTGTCAACCTTCATACTTCTACTGACTATTCCCTTTTCAGAAAAATGTACATACAATTTATCAAGTTTGATAATCTGCTTTTGACTTATCCATCTTCTATTGTAATAGATTGCTGATAAAAGCACTGCTACTTCTACGCCTGCAAATGGCAGTATCATTGTTGCGCCAACAAAGAAAAAACCTATCCCAAAACCTATGCACAATAAGCTGAGAATGCCAAAAAAAAGTAAATTCTCTGACAATGACGAGGAGTTATTTGGGGAGAGTTCTATCCGAAGTTCTTTTTTATTTTC
>CENJ01054832.1_pt1 | contig 22310 bp, 27 predicted proteins | sample 356161 | NCBI WGS metagenome assembly CENJ01 (sample SAMEA2619531, study PRJEB7988) | marine metagenome | biome: marine biome (ENVO:00000447); feature: surface water layer (ENVO:00002042); material: "saline water (ENVO:00002010), including plankton (ENVO:xxxxxxxx)" | depth 5 m
AAAGGGAGATGCTCTACCAACTGAGCTACCAAATCTTTTACATTTAAGCTCGCAAATATACATGCAAAAATTTATAAAGCATCGACTTAATCATTAAATTTATAATCAATATAAATTCATTTTGAATACAGTTTTTTTATTAGGTTATATGGGATGTGGTAAAACAGTTCTTGGAAAAGCTTTAGCTTCTCAGGTTAATATTTCTTTTCTTGATCTTGATAAAAAAATTGAAGAATATGAAAACAAATCATTAGAGAAAATTTTTGAATTGAAAGGAGAATTATATTTTCGTCAAGTTGAAAGAAAAATTCTATTAAAACTTATTAATTCGTCAATTCCAAAAATTGTTTCATTAGGTGGGGGGACACCTTGTTATTTTTCTAATATGTCAGATATAGCAAATTCTATCCATCAATCCATATACTTTAAGGCAAACATCGATAATCTTGTAAATAGATTACATAATGAAAATGAAAAAAGACCTCTAATTTCACATTTAAAAAATAAAAATGATATAAAAGAATTTGTTTCAAAGCATCTTTTTGAAAGATCCTCATTCTATGAAAAGGCTAAAATAAAAATAAACGTTGATAGTAAATCAATTCCTGAAATAATAGGAGAAATTTTACTTTCTTTAGATTAAATATATGCCTTTTTGTTTCCCAACTAAATTTACTTTAATGGTTTCATTAACTGAAGTAGACAGAGAAATTCCTTTAAAATCGGCTTTAATTGGGAATTTGTTGTGTTCTCTGTTTACCAAAACGGCTATTTTTATCTGTTTAATATGAACAATTAACAGATATTTTAATGCGTGTGCAAGAACTAAACCAGTATTTAAGACATCATCAACAATCACTAAACTTTTATTTTCAAAATTTTTAACTTCAAAGTTAAGTGATATTTTGTTTCCAGGTTTTTTTTTATCAATCTCCAATTTTAAAGTTTTTATTTTTATCTGTGATATATCAGCTAGGATTTTCTCAACTTTCTTAGCAAAAACATATCCATTATCTGAAATACCTACAAGAAAAATTTCTTTGCTATTAATATTAGATTCAAATATTTGATAGGCAATTCTTTTCGAACAATATTCTATTTTTCTTTCATCAAAAATTAAATTTTCAAATTTTAGCATATTAATTTTTTTAGGTTAAAAATTTATCAAGATTTCTTCTTTCTTTTTTTGTAGGTCTTCCATCACCTTTTTTTCTAGAGTAATTTATTTTATTATGAACTTTATTTTTAGGATTTATCTCTTTTTTCGTCCTATATATATCTACTAATTTATTACCAACTCTAGATTTAGGGAAATCTAAAACTATAAACTTATATATATTATCTTGTTTTTTAATAGATATTTCATCTTTAACTAGTACTTCATATGAAGGTTTAACTTTTTTTTCATTCACAGACACACTACCATTTTTACATGCTTTTGTTGCCTTATTTCTGGATCCAAAGTATCTTACACTCCAGATGTAAAAGTCGATTCTCATATATAAATAAATACTAAATTTGTGTAAATTAAACATAAATGGTTAAACTAAAAATTGAACGTTCTTTTAATCATAGTATTAAATTGGTTTTGCTTGTTTTATTTACACTATTTAATTCAACATGTAGCCCTGATGATGTAGAGGAAGAGCCACAAAGGGATTATCTAGAACAATCATTAGAAGATGACCAACAGTTGGTTAAATATCTAAAATCTCATTATTTCAATTATCAAGATTTTATTGATACTGCGAATCAGGATAAAGAAATTTTAATCGATACAATTATTTCGGAAAATGCTAATTTGAAATCCTTGTTTGATTTTGCAGTTCAAACTTCTATCCCTTTAGCTTCTAGCGAAGGGGAAATTATAGATCATAAATTGTATCATGTTGTTGTAAAAGATGGGATTAGAATAGATGATAAACCCAGTATAGCTGATTCAGTGTACCTTTCTTATAAAGGTAAGTTGTTAAATGGAAATACATTTGATGAAAAATCAAATCCAGTTTGGTTTGATAATGCTACTGTAATTAGAGGATTTAGATATGGTTTACAGTATTTTTCGCCTGGAAATTTTATTCAAAGAGAAGATGGAACCATTGATTTTGATCAATTTGGTAGAGGATTGATATTTATGCCTTCTGGATTAGGATATTTTAATAGTCCTCAAACTAATATTCCAACTTATTCCCCTTTGATTTTTGAAATTTCTATGTTTACGACAAATAAGGCTGATCATGATAATGACGGTGTTTTTTCGATTGATGAGGATCCTAATAAAGACGGAAATCCTTACAATGACGACACAGATGAAGATGGAATAATTAATATGTATGACGAAGATGATGATGGGGACGGAATCTTAACTAAAGATGAATTAGATGGAGATGATCCAGATAATTTACCTGACGATTCGAATAATGATGGTATTCCGGATTATCTCGACAAAAACACTTAGTATTCTAAATCTTTTTTCTTACTGAGCATGTAAGTGAGGCTTATGGACCATAATTTGGGTCTTATATCAGAATAAGCTTCGATGTTTATATTATTATTTCCTAAAATTTCTATTTCATTGTCAGTAAAACCCCTTTCAAATCTAAAGCCCAGTCCAAATTTCCCAAAATTAATTCTTGAACCTATTTGCAGGCCCATTGTAAAGTTGTTAGTATAATTTCCAAAATTTAATGATTTACTTTTTATTGAAATTATGTTTTGAAAAATTGGACCAGTAAATACTGAGATAGGTCCAAAAATATTATATCCAATTAAAATTGGAATTTCCACTTTATTAATTTCAATTTGATCTGAAGATAAAATATTGGATTTATTTTGACTTATCTGCACTTCAGGTCTTATGTATAAGTCGATTATTTTTAATTCGGCATACATTCCTATATGTGCACTTGCAATTGATGCAGTTTCAACCTGATTTTTAAAAGAACTAGTACTTTTTATATCTCCAATATTATCAAAATTTAGTCCAATCTTTATTCCATAATTAATTTGACCATATAATTTATTATTTACCGGATTCATGATTAGAAAAATAGAAATAATTAGCAAATAACTATTTTTCATTTTCTTGAAAGAACTTTTTTAACAGCACTTACGATTGCATTAGAATTTAGACGATACTTATCCATTAATTTAGAAGGGGGTCCAGATTCACCAAAAGTATCATTTGTAGCAACAAATTCTTGTGGTACAGGGTCATTTTTTGTTACAACTCTAGAAATACTTTCACCAAGTCCACCTAAAAAGTTGTGTTCTTCTGCTGATACTATGCAGCGAGTTTTTTTTATAGATTTTAAAATTATCTCTTTATCAATTGGTTTTATAGTGTGGATATTTATAACTTCTACTGAAATACCCATATCAGCTAACTTTTGACTTGCCAAAATTGATTCCCAAACTAAGTGACCTGTAGCAGCTATAGTTACATCCTTTCCTTTGTTTAACATAATTCCTTTACCAATTATAAATTTTTGGTCTGAACTTGTAAAATTTGGAACCTTAGGTCTTCCAAATCTTAAATAAACTGGGCCTAGATACTCAGCAATTTTGATAGTTGCAAGTTTAGTTTGATTGTAGTCACATGTATTGATTACAGTCATCCCTGGTAGCATTTTCATTAAACCAATATCTTCAAGTATTTGGTGAGTAGCTCCATCTTCTCCAAGAGTTAATCCCGCGTGGGAAGCACATATCTTCACATTTTTTCCTGAATACGCAATTGATTGTCTAATCTGATCATACACTCGTCCAGTAGAAAAATTAGCAAAAGTACCTGTAAAAGGGATTTTACCACCAATTGTAAGTCCAGCTGCAATACCCATCATATTAGATTCAGCAATTCCAACTTGAAAAAACCTCTTTGGATTTTCTTTTTTAAATTGATTCATTTTTAATGAACCCGTTAAATCTGCACATAATGCAACTACGTTTTTATTTTTTCTTCCTAGTTCAGTAAGACCATCACCAAATCCAGATCTTGTATCTTTTAATTCCGTATATGTGAACCTTTCCATTTGTTATTATTAATAGTCGCCTATGGTTTCTGGATTCTGAGACAATGCGATCTCAAGCTGTTCATCATTCGGAGCAACTCCATGCCACTCATGAGTATCCATCATAAAATCAACTCCATGTCCCATTTCGGTTTTTATAAGAATACAGATGGGTATTTTATTTTTGGTTTCTTTCTTAGCAAAATTTAATTTTTTAATTATTGATTCAAGATTATTCCCATTTTCTATTTCTATAACTTTCCATCCAAATGCTTCAAATTTAATTTTTAAATTTCCCATTGGTAGTACTTCATTTGTAGAACCATCAATTTGTTTGCCATTCAAGTCAACACACAAAATTAAATTGTCTATGTTTTTTGCAGAGGCAAACATTATAGCTTCCCAATTTTGCCCCTCTTGTAATTCGCCGTCTCCAACTAAAACATATACAAGATTTTCGTCATTATTTAGTTTTTTACACAAAGCGCTTCCAATTGCTACAGATATTCCTTGGCCTAAAGATCCTGAAGCTACTCTAATACCTGGTAGTTTTTCGTGAGTCGCTGGGTGTCCTTGTAATCTTGAATTTATTTTTCTAAAAGTATTGAGTTCACTGACAGGAAAAAATCCTTTCCTAGCTAATACGCTGTAAAAAACAGGAGAAATATGACCATTTGACAAAAAAAATAAATCTTCGTTTTTACCATCCATATCAAACCCTTCGTTCAAATTTAATATCTCGTTGTAAAGGGCAACGAATAACTCGGTACAGCCAAGTGATCCTCCTGGGTGACCAGAATTTACAGAATGAACCATCCTTAAAATATCTCTTCTAACTTGGAGCGTTAATTTTTCTAGGTTATCAATTGTTGACATAAATTTTACATTGTATTGTAAATTTAATTTTTTAGATTAATTTCAATGAATCAATGTGCATCAATTTTGAAAAGATTACGAACAATTATTGTTCATTAATTTTTTAATCTTTAAGAGTTCCACATAAAAAATGAAATTTAAATTAATCAAAAAGGATTTACGTTCAAATGCCCGTGCAGGTGTTTTAAAGTCTTCAATCGGAGAAATAAATACACCAATTTTTATGCCTGTTGGTACCCAAGCTTCAGTTAAGGGTATTGACCAGAAAATATTGAAAGAACAAATTAATTCTAAAATTATTTTGAGTAATACGTATCATTTATATTTAAGGCCTGGTACTGAAGTAATTAAAAATGCAGGAGGAATTCACAAATTTATGAATTGGGACAGAATAATATTAACCGATTCTGGTGGATATCAAGTCTATTCACTATCCAATAAAAGAAAAATTTCAGAAAAAGGTGTTTTGTTTCAGTCACATATAGACGGAGCTAAACATTTATTGACTCCTGAATCTGTAATTGAAATACAAAGAGAAATTGGAGCAGATATAATAATGGCTTTTGATGAATGTCCTCCATATCCGTGTAAATATGAATATGTAAAGAGTTCAATGAAATTAACTCATAGATGGTTAGAAAGGTGCATAGAAAAACACAACAACTTTCCCTTTTTGTACGATAGAGAGCAATATTTATTTCCAATTATTCAAGGAGGGATTTTTAAAGATCTAAGAAAAGAATCAACAGAATTTGTTTCAAGTAGATATGCTAAAGGATATGCAATTGGAGGTTTGTCTGTAGGTGAACCAGATGAAGAAATGTACAAAATTTCAGACTTGGTTTGTTCAATTTTACCCCCTGATAAAGCAAGATATTTAATGGGAGTTGGAACGCCTGTTAATTTGTTAGAAAATATTTCAAATGGAGTTGATATGTTTGATTGTGTAATTCCTACAAGAAATGGTAGGAATGGTATGTTATATACTTTTGATGGAATTATTAACATTAAAAATAAAAAATGGGAAAGGGACTATTCGAAAATTAAATCTAGTGAGGATAAAGAACCTGATAATCAGTATTCTAAAGCGTATCTTAGACATCTTTTTATGGTAAATGAAATTCTTGGAAGACAAATAGCTACTATTCATAATTTGACCTTTTACAGCAATCTATTAAAAATTGCAAGAGAGAAAATAATGCTAGACAAATTTGCATCCTGGAAAAATAAAATAGTTAAAAAATTAAATAAAAGGATTTAGATGATTAAAATTTTAGACATATACATAATCAAAAAATATTTAATTACTTTTTTAGTTGCTCTTTTTTTATTCATCCCGATAGGTATTATGATTGATGTTGCTGAAAGGATTGATAAGTTTAAAGAAAATGAGATACCATTTAATGAGATTGTTGATTATTATTTTGACTTTATGTGGTATTTTGGAAATTTACTTTTTCCAATTCTATTATTTTTATCAATAATTTGGTTCACATCGAAACTGGCAAACAATACAGAAATTATTTCTGTTTTGAGTTCAGGTGTCTCATTTTCAAGATTTCTAAGACCATATCTTATATCTGCTTCATTTGTAGCGATTGTATCCTTCTTTATAGGAATGTTTGTTGTACCTGAGGCAAGTAAAGGATTCAATGAATTTAATTATAAATATTTAAACAAAAAACTTGAGATTAGAAATACATCCAGAGTTTTTAAACAAATTTCTAAAAATGAATTTGTTTACGTAAGTAGTTATAATCCCACAAGGGAAAGAGCTATGGATTTCAGCCTTGAATACTTTGATAATGAAAAATTAAAATTTAAAATTATGGCACAATCGATTAGATGGGTCAAGTCTGATTCTGTATTTCGTCTTATAAATTTTAAAAAGAGAATTATTAATGAAGACGAGGAAATTTTAATAAAAAAGAAATCAATAGATACTATTTTTAAATTTCAAATTCAAGATTTATCACCTTTAAAATATAAAGCCGAGACATTAACTCTATTTGATTTAAATAAATTTATAGATTCTGAAATTAAATCAGGGTCTAAACTGATTAATCAACATTTATTAATTAGGCACAAGAGATACAGCTTACCAATATCCGTATTTGTCCTTACTCTAATATCAGTGTCTGTTTCATCTATAAGAAGACGAGGTGGTATGGGAATGAACCTTGCAATGGGAATTCTAATGGGGTTTTCGTTTATATTTATAGATAAAATTTTAGTTGTTTTAGTAAATAAGTCAAATTTTTCAGCTCCAATTGCTGCTTGGTCTCCCATAATATTTTTTGGAGGCTTAGGATACCTTCTTATGAGATATGCGAAAAAATAGTTACAAAAATCTAATTCATTTACATTTTTTGATTTTTTTATGGGGTTTCACTTCAATTTTTGGTGCATTAATTAATCTTGATCCAATTTTAATTGTTTGGTTTAGATTATTAATTGCAGCAATTTTAATCTTCATTTTTATATTTTATTTTTATAGAGATTCCTTTAAATTCAGTAATTCAAGTTTATTAAATTTCTTTTTAGGGGGGCTATTGATATCTATTCACTGGTATTTGTTTTTTTACTCAATAAAAATTTCTTCTATTTCGTTAACTTTATCCATTTTGTCAACAGCATCTTTAATGACGTCATTTCTTGAGCCTCTATTTTATAAAAGGCCTTTTAGAATTCATGAACTTATATTTGGATTAATTGCAATGGTTGGACTTGTTCTTATTTTTGGAATAGAATCTGAGAATTATTTTGCCATTTTTGTATCACTTATATGCACTTTATTGTCGGTTTTGTTTTCACTTTTGAACGGATATTTAATTAAAAATCATTCATCTTTTCAAATTTCTTTTTATGAAATTATTTTTGGTTTGTTTATAATTTCATTAATTATTTTTTTTTCAAATATTAAATTTTCAATGCTTATGTCCGTAAATGTTTCTGACTGGGTTTACATTTTTATTTTAGGATCATTATGTACTGCTTATGCTTTTGTTGCTTCCAACTATATTTTAAGATTTATTTCACCTTACACTATGATGATGTCATTAAATCTTGAACCAGTTTATGGTATTTTTTTTTCTTTAATCATTTTTGGAGAAAAAGAATATATGGGTACTCAATTTTACATTGGAGCAGGAATTATATTCTTAGGAGTCATAGGAAATATTGTGTTCAAGTATAAAAAAATATCTTAAAAATTATATTTTTATAATTATTTAATTAAAATGGAATATCTAGATTTTGAGTTACCGATAAAAGAAGTTCAAGAACAATTATCAAAATGCGAGATAATTGGCAGTGAAAGTGATATAGATGTTACCGATACTTGTGCTAAGTTGGAGTTGAAACTTAAAAAAACTAAAGAGAAGATATATGGGAATTTAAGCCCATGGCAGAGAGTTCAATTATCCAGACATCCATCTCGACCTTATACATTGGATTATATAAAAGCTATATGCGGTAACTCGTTTTTGGAACTTCACGGTGACAGAAACATCAAAGATGACAAAGCTATGATTGCTGGTTTGGGAAAAGTTAAATATCAGACTTTTATGTTTGTTGGAACTCAAAAGGGATACAATACAGTTACCAGAAAATATAGAAATTTTGGAATGGCGAATCCTGAAGGTTATAGAAAAGCTTTAAGGGTGATGAAATCAGCTGAAAAATTTAATATTCCCATTGTCTGTTTAATAGATACACCTGGAGCTTACCCAGGACAAGAAGCTGAAGAAAGGGGCCAAGGAGAGGCAATAGCTAGAAATATTTTTAATATGCTTTCAATAAAAGTTCCGATAATTAACATAATTATTGGTGAGGGAGCTTCTGGGGGTGCTTTAGGTATTGGAATAGGTGATAGGATTTTAATGTTAGAAAATACCTGGTATTCAGTTATATCCCCAGAATCATGTTCATCTATACTCTGGAGAAGTTGGGAGTACAAGGAAAGAGCAGCCGAGTCGCTAAAACTTACCGCCCAGGATATGAAAAAATCGAAGTTAATAGATAAGATAATAAAAGAACCTCTTGGAGGGGCACACCAGAATAGAGAAAAAATGTTTACGATTGTTGGAAATGAAATAACTAAATCATTTTTAGAACTTGAAAAACTGTCACCTAACGATTTGATTAATTTAAGGAGAAATAAATTTGAAAATATGGGAGTTTTTAAGACTTAATAAATCACGTTTATAAGTATTAACAATTTTATTATAATTATAAACACTTAGTGTTGACTCTTTTCTAATACTTTAATTTTTTTACATAAAGAATTAAGCATTCTTTTTTTTACATTTAAGTGTGGAAAAAAGAGAACAATTATTATCTTCTGGAAGTTTCAACAAAGGAATTTTTAACCTAGATTCCGGAAAAATTCCACCTCAAGCTTTAGATCTTGAAGAAGCAGTCCTTGGAGCGATGTTAATTGATAAAAAAGGAGTGGATGAAGTAATTGATATACTTCAAAAAGACGCTTTTTACAAAGAGTCGCATCAAAAGATATTTGAAGCGATCTATAGTCTTTTTCAGTCCTCAGAGCCTGTTGATCTTCTTACGGTTTCAGCTAACCTAAGAAAGATGGGTGTTTTAGAAAAAGTCGGAGGTGATTTTTATCTCGTACAATTGTCAAAAAAAGTTTCAACATCTGCAAATATTGAATTTCATGCCAGAATTATACTTCAAAAGTTTATACAAAGGTCTTTGATTAGAATATCAAATGAAATTATAGAAAATTCATTTAAAGATTCAGTAGATGTTTTTGATTTATTAGATGAGGCCGAATCAAAATTATATGAGATTACTCAAGGCAACATTAAAAGGTCCTCAGAAACAGCTCAGAGCCTGGTGATTCAAGCAAAAAAAAGAATTGAAGATATTTCAAATAAAGATGGGTTGAGTGGTGTTGCAACCGGATTTGATAAACTTGATTTACTTACCTCTGGATGGCAACCAAGTGATCTTGTTATTATCGCGGCAAGGCCTGGGATGGGTAAAACTGCTCTTACTTTGTCAATGGCTAGAAATATAGCCGTTCTAAAAAAAACTCCAGTTGCCTTTTTTTCTCTAGAAATGTCTTCAGTCCAATTAATTACAAGATTAATTTCTGCTGAAACTGGACTGACATCCGAAAAGTTAAGAACAGGAAAGCTTGAAAGTCATGAATGGGAACAACTAAACGTTAAAGTTGGTGATTTAGAAAAGGCCCCCCTTTATATTGACGATAGCCCCTCATTGTCTATTTTTGATCTCAGGGCAAAAGCGAGAAGATTGTCCTCCAAACATGGAATCCAATTGATCATTGTTGATTATTTACAGTTAATGACTTCTGGAACAGCTAGTAAAACAGGAAATAGGGAACAGGAAATATCGTCAATTTCAAGGAATTTAAAGGCATTAGCAAAAGAATTAAATGTACCTGTCATAGCTTTATCTCAATTATCTAGAGCCGTAGAAACTAGAGGTGGAACTAAAAGACCAATACTATCAGATTTAAGAGACTCAGGTGCAATCGAACAAGACGCAGATATTGTTTCTTTCATTTATAGACCAGAATATTATGGAATAGATGAGTGGGATGATGATGATAGGTCTTCATCCGAAGGACAAGCAGAATTTATAGTGGCAAAACATAGAAATGGAGGCTTGGATACAATAAGACTTAAATTTACACCACAACTTGGTAAATTTGAAAATTTAAGTGACAGAGACTCACCATTTGAATATCCTTCAAAAATAAATGAGATTAAGAAAAGGAGGGATCCTCACGAAGGCGGCATAGAAGATAAGGATGATTTAACACCTTTTTAATTCTTTATTTTACTTTGTTCACGATTTTACTGAAAGTATCAGGATGATTCATAGCAATATCTGATAAAACTTTCCTATCTAAATTGACTTTTTCAGATTTTAAGTTTGAAATTAATTTACCATAAGATATACCATGCAATCTAGCAGCTGCATTTATTCTTATTATCCATAATAATCTAAAAGATCTTTTTTTGTTTTTTCGATCTCTGTATGAATATATTAGTCCTTTTTCAACAGCGTTTTTAGCTACTTTCCAAACATTCTTTCTTCTTCCGTAGAACCCTTTAGCTTTTTTAAGGATTTTCTTTCTTTTATTTCTTGAGGCGACTGAATTTTTTGATCTTGGCATCTTTTATATATTTTTAAAAATAATATTATTTTAATCTTAACTGTAGTTCTATGCTTTTAAGATCACTTTTATGAACAAGGCTAGAGTGAGTCAACTTTAACTTTCTTTTTTTTGACTTCTTAGTCAAAATATGATTTTTAAATGCATTTTTTCTTTTAATTTTACCAGTGCCTGTTAATTTAAATCTTTTCTTCGCACTTGATTTGGTTTTCATTTTTGGCATAATTTTAAATCTAAATTATTTAATTTTTTTTTGGGTTAATAAACATAATCATTCTTTTTCCTTCTAATTTTGGCAACTGTTCTACCTTTCCAAAGTCTTCTAAATCTTGGGCTAAGCGTAAAAGTAAAATTTGTCCCTGTTCTTTAAATATAATCGATCTTCCCTTAAAGAATACAAAAGCTTTTAATTTTGCGCCATCTTTCAAAAATTTCTCAGCATGTTTTTTCTTAAATAAATAATCATGTTCGTCTGTTTGTGGTCCAAATCTAATTTCTTTAATAACAACTTTTGTTGTTTTAGATTTTAAAACCTTATCTCTTTTCTTTTGTTCATATAGAAACTTTTTATATTCTAGTATTTTACAAACAGGTGGAATAGCTTTTCCTGAAATTTCTACTAAATCCAAATCTAAGTTGTTTGCCATTTGAAGTGCTTTTTGTTTAGTATATACTCCAGCTTGGATGTTGTCGCCAACTAATCTAACTTCTGTGGCAAGTATTTTTTCATTAATAAGATGAGGATTTTCTCTTATTATCCTTCCAGGCCTATTAGATCTTCTTCTTCGAATTGCTATGACAAATAATTTAAATTAAACTTCAAATGAATAACTATTTTTTATCTCTGCCAACAACTTTTGAATAAAGGTCTCAGTTGTTAAGGATCCTAAATCACCATCACTCATATTTCTTACTGATACAACGTCGTCTTTCATCTCTTTTTCTCCAATTATCAACATATAGGGGTATTTTTTCAACTGAGCGTCTCTAATTTTTTTTCCTATAGTTTCATTTCTATTATCAATTAGTGCGCGAATTTCGTTAATTTTCAACTTATTTAAAACTTTTTCTGCGTATTTTTCATACTTTTCAGAGAGTGTTAAAATTATTATTTGATCTGGAACCAACCATAACGGAAGTTTTCCACCTGTGTGCTCTAGTAAAATAGCAACAAACCTTTCTAAACTTCCAAAAGGAGCTCTGTGAATCATGACCGGACGTAAAAGATTGTTATCCTTAGATTTGTACTTTAAATCGAATCTCTCGGGTAAATTATAATCAACTTGAATAGTACCTAATTGCCATTTTCTCCCCAGAGCATCTTTCACCATAAAATCTAATTTAGGCCCATAAAAAGCCGCTTCACCATATTCAATCTTATAATCCAGTTTTTTAAAATCAGCGGTTTTTATAATAGCTTTTTCTGCCAAATCCCAATTTTTTTCTGAACCAATGTACTTTTCCGGAGTTTTTGGATCCCTCAATGAAACTTGAACATTAAAATTATTAAAACTCACTGCTTTAAAAACATATGAAACCAAATCTATTACTTTTATGAATTCATCCTCTAACTGATCAGAGGTACAAAAAATGTGTGCATCATCTTGAGTGAATCCTCTAACTCTGGTTAATCCGTGAAGTTCGCCACTTTGTTCATACCTATATACAGTCCCAAATTCTGCATATCTTTTTGGAAGATCTTTATAACTCCAGCTTTGCGAGTTATAAATTTCACAATGATGTGGACAATTCATTGGCTTTAAAAGAAAAGTTTCTTTTTTTCCAGGAGTTTCAATTGGTTGAAAGCTATCCAACCCATATTTTTCATAATGACCAGAGGTTTCGTATAATTCTTTTTTACCTATGTGAGGAGATTCGACCAACTCATATCCAGCTTTATCTTGTGCTTTTTTTAAAAAATTTTCTAATCTATTTTTTAAATCAGTTCCTTTTGGAAGCCATAGCGGTAAGCCTAAACCAACACGACTACTAAAAGTAAATAAATTTAATTCTTTACCTATTTTTCTATGGTCTCTCTTATTAGCCTCTTCAATTAAATTATTATATTCTTTTAAAAGTTTTTGCTTTGGAAATGAAACACCATAGATTCTAGTCAGCTGCTTATTTTTTTCGTCACCCTTCCAATATGCGCCAGCAATGTTTGTTAATTTAATAGCTTTAACCAAGCCAGTATTGGGAATATGACCTCCTTTACAAAGATCAGTAAAATTTGAGTGGTCACAGAATGTGATCTCTCCATCCTTTAGATTTTCAATTAATTCTAGTTTGAATGGATTTTTTTCTTTTTTGTAATATTCCTTTGCATCTTTTTTCGACAAGAATCTTAATTTAAACTCATTTTTTTGAGATGCGAAAAGCATGAATTTTTTTTCGATTTTTGAAAAATCATTTTCTGAAATAGTTTCATCTCCTAAATCAAAATCATAATAAAAACCGTTTTCAATTGATGGTCCAATAGTAAGTTTAACTTTCGGATAAATACTCAAAATTGTTTGAGCAAGAATATGAGCTGAAGAATGCCAGAATGCAGCTTTTCCTTCATCATCGTTCCAGGTATAAAAGTTTAACTTTCCGTTTTCATAAATTTTTGTTGATAATTCTATTATTGATCCATTAAAGTTAGCTGATAATACATTTCTTGCTAAACCTTGGCTTATGTCTTCTGCAATGCTAAAAGCAGAAATTCCTTTTTCATACTTTTTAGTAGAACCATCTTTAAGAACTATTTCTATCATATTTGAATACAATAATTTTACTTATGGATTTGCATTGTAAATATAGATTAATCTTTCTTTACTTTTCCAATCAATGATTTGACTAATTCATTTATACCAATATACCCAATTGCTACTGCAGTTGAAGAAAGAAAAACTCCAAACAAAAGAACTGGAAAAAAAAGAACATTTTCCTTATTTTTAAAGGCTTGCATGATTATAATGGGTGAAAAAAAGCATAAAATAATAAAGTAAAAAATTTTCCTTAATGACTTTTTAAAAAGAGTAATATTCATTTTACTTGGTGATTTTCTATTACCTTTCTTATACTACCGTATTGTTTAAACAATTCTGAAGCTCTCTGCTCAGATAAACTTAAAGTTCTTCCAATGATTCTGATCGCCCTATCCTTAAGTTTATTATTATTGGTTTGCATATCTATCATTTTATTTCCTTTAATATGTCCTAATTTAACCATTGCAGATGTAGTTATCATATTCAAAATCATTTTTTGAGCGGTACCAGCTTTCATTCTTGTACTCCCGGTAATGAATTCAGGGCCGACTACAACCTCTACTGGAAATTTTGAAGATTTTGCTAAGGGGGTGTTGTGATTACAACAAATACAACCAGTTAGAATACCGTATTTATTGCATAGTTTTATACCTTCAACAACATAAGGGGTTGTTCCAGATGCAGCAATTCCAATTACAAAATCTTTTTTATTTATTTTTTTGGTGCAAAGATCTTTCCATGCCTGTGTCAGTGAATCCTCTGCATGTTCAACACTTTGGTGTAGAGCATCAATTCCTCCAGCAATTATTCCATTTACTTTCCAGTCAGGTGTTCCAAATGTTGGTGGACATTCAGTTGCGTCTAAAACACCTAACCTTCCACTAGTGCCAGCACCAAGGTAAAACAATCTGCCTCCAGATGAAAGTTTAGAAACCAACGCATCAACAAGCTTGGAAATTAAAGGAAGAACTTTTTGAACCGAAGAACAAATTTTTTTATCTTCATTATGAATTGAATTAATTAACTCTGATGTGGAGAAATTTTCTAAGTTATCATATATGGAGTCTTGTTCTGTAATTTTTTGTATTGACATATTTGTTATTTAATTAAGATTTATTTTTTTAAAAAACCTAACTTTTTATCCAAATTGTCTTTAATGAGATTTAGAAAATCTTGAGTATTTAAATAATGATTTGATTTCAAATTTTCTTTATGAAGCAGAAGTGCTAAATCCTTAGTCATAAAACCGTCTTCAACGACACTTATACAAACATCTTCTAACAATAAACAAAATCTTTTAAGCTTCGAATTTTTATCTATTTTTGCTCTATGAGTGAGTCCACGAGTCCATGCAAAAATTGAAGCTATTGGATTAGTAGAAGTTGGATTTCCTTTTTGGTGCTCTCTGTAGTGTCTGGTAACCGTACCGTGAGCTGCTTCTGCTTCTACTGTTTTTCCATCTGGTGTTACAAGTGTAGATGTCATCAAACCTAAAGATCCAAATCCTTGGGCGACAGTATCAGATTGAACATCACCATCGTAGTTTTTACATGCCCAAACAAAACCACCTTTCCATTTCATAGCTGCTGCTACCATATCGTCAATTAGTCTATGTTCATAAAAAATGCCAATTTTTCTAAACCTTTCTTTAAATTCATTTTCATAGACATCATGAAAAATATCTTTAAATCTTCCATCATATGCTTTTAATATTGTATTTTTTGTAGAAAGATAGAGGGGCCATTTTTTGGAAATAGCTTGATTCATACAAGATCTTGCAAACCCATAAATTGATGATTCAATATTGTACATTGCCATAGCAACACCATCTTCTTGAAAGTTGTATACCTCCCAGGTTAAGGGCTCATCACCATTTTCGGGAATAAAAGTCATTTTCAAAGTACCTTTGCCGTGTGTTACAATGTCAGTAGCTTTATATTGATCTCCGAATGCATGTCTGCCAATGCAAATAGGTTTCTCCCACCCTTGAACATATTTTGGTATATTTTTCATTATGATAGGCTCTCTAAATACAGTTCCTCCAACAATATTTCTAATTGTTCCATTAGGAGAACGCCACATTTTCTTTAATGTGTATTCTTGAACTCTTTGTTCATCAGGCGTAATGGTTGCACACTTAATACCTACGTTAAACTTTTTGACTGCTTCCGCAGCCTTAATGGTTACCAAGTCATTAGTGAAGTCTCTATTTTTTATCCCTAAATCAAAATACTTTATTTCAATATCCAAGTAGGGAAGAATCAATTTTTCTTTTATGAAGCTCCAAATGACTCTTGTCATTTCATCTCCATCCATTTCTACTACAGGATTTTTTATTTTGATTTTTTTGACCATTTTTGTAAAAATATTAAAAAAAGTCGCTTAAGCGACTTTTATCTACAATTGATGTTCTTTAATCTTAGCTTTCTTACCCCTTAATTTTCTAAAATAAAAAATTCTTGATTTCCTCACTTTTCCTTTCTTATTGATATCAATCTTTTGAAGTGTAGGCATATTCAGTGGGAATATTCTTTCAACTCCAATAGTTCCTGACATTTTTCTAATAGTAAATGTTTTGTTTAGTCCTTGACCTTTAATTTGTATCACAACACCTTTAAAAAATTGAATTCTTATTTTTTCACCTTCACGGATTTCGTAGTATGCAGTTACAGTGTCTCCAGCCTTGAATGAAGGAAAATTTTTATTTTGAACTAGTTCTTCTTGTATTCTTTTTACAATACCATTCATTTTTAAAATGATAAGAGTGCAAAAGTACAATTATTTTTTTGTCAAAACAATATTCTACGTCCATATATTGATTTATAAGGCTTTATTTTAAAGTAAATCAGGCCGGTACTTCTTAGTCCTTTCCATAGATTTCATATCTCTCCATCTTTCAATCTCTTTATTATTGCCAGAAATTAAAATCTTTGGAACTTTTAATCCTTTGTAATTTTCTGGACGAGTGTAAACTGGTCCTGATAATCTATTGTCCTGAAAACTGTCTGTTAGTGCCGAAGACTCGTCTCCCAACACCCCTGGTATTAACCTTATAATTGAATCACAAAAAACAGCTGCGGCTAGCTCTCCTCCAGATAATACATAATCACCAATGGATATTTCGTGAGTAACTAAATATTCTCTAATTCTTTGATCTATACCTTTATAATGCCCACAAATTAAAATTATATTTTCAGATAAGGAAAACATATTGCATGATCTTTGATTGAGTTTTTCTCCGTCAGGGGTCAAATAAATAATATTTGTATAGTCACGCTCTTCTTTTAACTCTTTTATACAATCATAAATAGGTTGGATCATTAGTACCATACCACTTCCACCTCCATATTGGTAATCATCAACTCTTTTTTGATTATTTTTTGTGTAGTCTCTGATATTGTGATAATTAATAGATATTAAATCTTTGTTCAAAGCCTTTTTGATAATGGAATGTTCTAATGAACTTTTAATTATTTCGGGAAAAAGTGATAATATATCAATTCTCATATAATTATAAATCTAAAAACGCAATCTAATTTTTTCACCATTAGGATCAATATATGTTAACCATCTGACACTTTCTGGTTCAATTTGAAGAACTTGGTCAACTGCGTCAATTGAATTCCCATTAATATCAATTAAAATTGAATTATTTTCTATTTGACCTTTTAAAAACTCTCCCGATTCTACAATCCTTAAACCACTCTTAATCTTTAATTTTTCTTTCTCTTTGTTTGTTAAGTTAGAAAGAGTCATATTCAAAAATTGAACAGTTTTCGTTTTTTCTAATTTTACCATCAAGTATTTCTTAACCTCTTTCCTAAAAAATCCTAATTTCACCTTGTCCCCTGGTCTTTTACTCTCTAGATATCCTGTTAAATCAGAAAACTTTTTTATTTGAATATTATCTACAGAAATTAAAATATCCCCCTCCTTTATTCCGGCATTGTAAGCACCCATATTTTCTAACACATTACTTACATAAAAACCTTCGGTCTGTTTTATATTATTTTCATTTACGAATTTTTCAAATTCAGGGGAAATTGCAAATCCCTGAACTCCTAGCATTCCTTTTTGGTTAGTTCCAAATTCGATAATATCTTCAAAGACTTTTCTTGCTATGTTGCTTGGTACTGCAAAAGAATAACCCTCAAAACCTCCAGAAATAGTTGTAATCGCCGTATTAATCCCTACTAATTCACCGTTCAAATTAACTAATGCACCTCCACTGTTACCTTGGTTTACAGCTGCATCTGTTTGAATAAAAGACTGATTTCTTCTATCTAGTTTATTTAAATCTCTTGATTTGGCACTAATGATTCCCGCTGTGACCGTAGAATTTAAGTTGAATGGGTTTCCAATAGCTAAAACCCATTCACCAATTTTTGTATTATCTGAATTACCAAAATAAAGGTAGGGAAGAGGTTTTTGAGTTTGAATTTTTAATACAGCTATGTCAGTATAAGGATCAGTTCCAACAAGTTTTGCTTCATATCTAACATTATCATTGGTTGTCACTTCAATTTTAGTTGCATCCTCAATAACATGGTTATTTGTTATAATAAAACCATCAGGTGATACAATTACCCCTGAACCTGTCCCGACTCTATTTTGAGGCTTTTTATTTCTGCCATAAAAATAATCCAAATAAGAAAAATCATCTGAAACAATCGAGGTGTTTTTTACATGAACGACAGCATCAATACTTTTTTCAGCAGCATCAACGAAATCAACAGGTTGAGTAAAAACTCTATTTAAGGGAGCAGTATAAATTACTTCACGAGGATTTAATTCAATAAAAGTATCTTTTGAATTCTTTTCATTTGCACATGAAATGAAAGTTAATAAAGCAAACCAAATTTTAAAGTAAGTTTTCATCAAATATTTTTTTTGTACAAATTTTATAAATAATACCTTCGTATCAAGATTGCAACTTTTCATTTAACTCCAATTTAACAATAAAAATATTAAACTTCAATGAAAATAAAATTTGAGAAATACGAATCAGGAGGAAATGATTTTGTACTTATAGATAATAGGAATAATATACATGACTTAGATTTAGATAAAATAAAAAAAATTTGTAATAGAAATTTTGGAGTAGGTTCTGATGGATTAATTATTTTAAAAAAATCCAAAATTGCAGATTTTAAAATGATTTATTTCAATTCAGATGGCCAATCTAGTACATTATGTGGTAACGGAACTAGATGTCTTTTTTCTTTTTCTTTAAGTTTAGGGATTGTAAAAAAAATAGCAAAAATTGAAACATCTGAAGGAGTCTATATAGCAACAATTTCAAATAGAAATTTAGTGTCCTTGAAAATGAAAGATATAAATAGTATTTTTTTATTTGATAATAAGGCCTATTTAAATTCCGGTTCTCCTCACCATGTCGAAATGATTGAAGATTTAAATCAAATATCTGTAAGAAATATGGGTTCATCAATTCGTTTCTCAAAGAGATATTCACCTAATGGCACCAACGTTAATTTTTTTAAAAAAATCAACGATAAAAAATTTGAAATTAGAACTTATGAACGAGGAGTTGAAGACGAAACCCTTTCATGTGGAACAGGTGCCACTGCCGTTGCAATAGCTGTTCATGCAATGGGTTTAACAAAACAAAGTGAAATAATAATTCAAACTAAGGGAGGTGAATTGATCATTTCTTTTGAAAAAAGCCAGACAGGCTATAAGAATATTTGTCTCGAAGGACCAACAAGACTTGTTTTTAAAGGAGAATACCAATGATAAATAAAATTAATCTTCGAGCTCTTGAACTTGATGATTTGGATTTTTTGTTTGAAATAGAGAACGATAGAGAGTTGTGGAAAATATCTAACACAATATTACCTTTTTCAAAATATTATCTTGAAAAATATATTAAGGAATCAAATCTTGATATTTTTTCAGAAAAACAGTTTCGTTTTGTTATATGTTTTGAAAACAAACATCCTATAGGATTAATAGATTTATTTGATTTTGATTCTATCAGTCACCGTGCAGGGATTGGAATAGTTATAGAGAGCAAATATAGAAAAAAGGGTTATGCCTTAGAATCAATTAAACTAATTGAAGATATTTCTAAAAAAGATCTACAGATTCATCAGTTATATGTCAATGTCGGTATAGATAATAAAATTAGTTTAGATTTGTTTAATAAGCTAGGGTACATAGAGATTGGAATTAAGAAAGATTGGAATTATATTGGTGGTCAATATAGAGATGAAGTATTATTTCAGAAAATTTTGATTAGTGAGTAATAAAAATAAGATTATCTTTTTATGTCTTTTTTCATCAATTATAATTATCATTTTTTGTTGGCTTTTCTATTTACCTAATATCTCGGTTGATCATAAGAAATTAGAATTTTATATTAAAAAGAATACGTCTTTTAGTGAATTTATGCAAGATATTGACCCTTATCTAACATCAAAAACAAGTTTTAAACTTGCATCTAAGCTCAAAAAATTCGACAAAAACATAAAGCCTGGAAGATATATAATTGAAAAATCAATGAGCAACAATCAACTCATAAATAATTTAAGAGTCAACAACATTCCAATTAAACTTACTTTTAATAACCTAGAAAGAATTGAAAATTTAGCGTCAGTTATATCCAAACAATTAGAGGTGGACAGCTTAAATCTGATTAATCAACTTCTAAATGGAGAGTTTTTGAAGAATAATGGCTTCAATTCCAATAATGCACTTTCAATGTACATTCCAAATTCGTATGAATTATTTTGGAATACAAGCTCTGCAAACTTTCAAAAAAGAATGTATAAGGAATACTTAAAATTTTGGAATGAAGATAGACTATCTAAAGCTAAGGAAATTAATTTAACACCGATACAAGTAAGTATTTTAGCTTCAATAGTTAATAAAGAGTCTTCTATAAATGAAGAGAGACCCGTCATTGCAGGAGTATATTTAAATCGAATATATAAAAACATTAAACTCCAAGCAGACCCTACTGTCATTTATTCAATAAAACAAAAAGAAAAAAACTTTCAAAAGATTATCAAAAGAGTGCTTTTTAGAGATCTAAGTTTAGATTCTGAATATAACACATACAAATACTTTGGCTTACCACCAGGACCAATCTGTATGCCTGACATTTCATCAATAGACGCAGTATTAAATTATAAAAAACATAATTATTTATATTTTGTTGCAAATCCAAATAAGCCAGGATATCATTCATTTTCAAAAAACTTGATAGAACATAATAATTATAGGAGATTATATTTAAATTGGTTAAAAAAAAAATATAGAATTATTGAGTAGCTATTAAAAAAACAGTTGGTTTTTTATTGAGATCTATTTTTTCTTTCCTCCATTCATGAATTGATAGACTAATAATTTTTTCTTCTTTTGAATCCAAGCATGAGGCTACTGAAAGTTGAGTATTTAGAGACAGTACTTTTTTTAATAAAGCTAATAGCTGATTATTTCTATATGGAGTTTCAATAAAAATTTGAGTCTCATCGTTTTTTAATGATTTTTTCTCTAAATATTTTAACTTTTTAATTCTGTCTTTTGAATTTATCGGAAGATATCCATTAAATGTAAATCTTTGGCCATTCATTCCAGATGAGATTAATCCAAGCAAAATAGAAGACGGACCAACTAAAGGTTTGACTTTAATTTTCAAAGTATGGGCTGTACTTATGATCGATGCACCTGGATCTGCAACGACTGGATTTCCTGAATCTGACATTAGCCCCATATTTTCCCCTTTTCTTAATGGGTTCAAATATTTTTCAATATTTAAATAGTTTTTATCATTTTTTATTTGAAAAAAAAACAAGTCGTTTTGATTTCTTTCAGGTGTAATTTTTTTTATGAATCTTCTTGATTTTTTTTCGCTCTCTACTATAAAGTATTTAATTCCATTTATGATTTTTAGATTATAAGTGGATATATGTACTAAACTTTCATTTCCCCCAATAAAACTTGGGATAATATAAAGAGTTGGCTTTTTTATCTCCAATTATCCAATACTCTTTTACAACCTTGGTAGATCTTATTGTAAACTACTTCAAAGTTATTATCATCCCCATAATAAGGATCTTCTATTTCAAATGGGTCATTTAAAAGTTGGATTATTGAATTCGTTTTGTGATATGGGTTAAGCTCATTAACATCACTTAAGTTTTGTTTGTCCATCACAAAAATATATTTAAAATTATTGAAATCTTTAGTTTCAATCTGTCTTGCTTTTTGCTCACTAATATCAATTCCATTTTTCTTAGCGACATAAATACTTCTTTTATCAGGGCAATATCCAGAATGGTAATTTGCAACACCGGCAGAATCAACTTTAATATGCAACTTTTTAGACATGCTCTCAAAGACACCTTGAGCTAGAGGTGACCGACATATATTTCCCAGACAAACCATAAGAACATTTCCCGGTTTGTACATATCAAAGAGTTAGTTTTTTGTTTAAATCTTCGACATATTTTCTGAATTGCTTATCTGTAAAAGATAAATTAT